>Ga0206957_1099_pt1 | contig 20187 bp, 26 predicted proteins | sample Alteio_BWOrgHeat_32_FD_152975 | JGI IMG/M metagenome (GOLD analysis project Ga0206957, IMG submission 152975) | Enriched cells from forest soil in Barre Woods Harvard Forest LTER site, Petersham, Massachusetts, United States -... | ecosystem: Environmental > Terrestrial > Soil > Temperate forest >...
ATCCGCAATGTGCTGACCGGGCTCGCCGAAGCTATTTCCGCCAACGCGTCCGCCGCCGTTACGGTGCAAACGTTCAAAACCATTTTGGGCAAATTGCCCAACATCGAAAGCCAGACCGGCATCGAATGCGGGCGGCATGAATCAGCGGAAGCGCCGTATATCGCCGCGTCGTTCACGCTGTCGCTGCTGCATACGCTTGGACTCACCAATATTGACCCGATTTATGGCGCTGAAAACGGCATCTTCAAGCGCTACGCTGTACAGCCGCGCATTACCTACGCCGACCTGACACACGAAGATACACTGCAGGATTCAGATAAAATCTATATGGCCAAAGCCTGCGACAATCCCGAAGCCATCCCTAAAACCAGCGCCGTGGTCATCGTGCGCAAGGATGACGGCGATTATAAATTGCAGCCGATTCTTGAATTCCTCGTCACTCCCGCCGGCGAACTGACCTATGCGGTTTATCAATACGACGAAATGGAAGCGATTGAAAAAGACCAGGTCGTCGCCGTCGCCATTCCCTCCGGCACAGCATTTACCGCGCCGGCTTCTTTTTCCGGAATTTTCCTAAGCAAATCGGCAGCGCTTTATGACAAAGACCCAGCCGTTGGCCCGTGGCCGGTCGCGCCCGGTAACATCGCGAACATCAAATTCTGCTACCCGTGTCAGGTGAGCGAAATGAAACTAAAGTTGGATCATTCCACCGTTGCCGTCGGATGATGCGGCGAGACAATGCCGCCGGCTTCTTTGAATTCGATGGCTTTTTTGATGTTGGTGTTATCACCGATCTTCAGCGGGATTTTCTTGACCTCGCCCTCAGCGTTCAGCTCAAGCGTATATTTTCCTGGCGCCAGCCTGGCGTAAAAATAGGGGCCCGCACCTTCGGTCAACAATAGCTCTTTGCCGGCAGCATCGGTAATGCGCAGGCCAACGTCACTGATGAAAGCACCACCCGGCGCACTCATTAAAATATGCACGTTATATTGATGTTCAGAGGCTTTGATTTGCGCCAGCTCTTCATCGCCGATACCACCGGTGATGAAGGTAATGCCGCCGGCGGTTTGCACTTCCAGCGGCAAGGACGGAATGGCGTCACCGCCCTGTGAATCAATCGCGTCATAGCCAGCGGTGCCGGTTTCCGGGCCGGTGGCGAGCGACGATGAGGCCGGCCATTCGCGGTAAGCGCCCGGCGGCACGGATGGCGGTGCGGATTGGGCAATAGCTGCTGAAGCCGCGCCAATGACAACAACGGTGCTTAAGAAACCAAGAATACGATGTGGGTACGACATGATCAGTTCTCCTGTTCTTGCTTTTTATTATGCTTGCTATAGCATGCCGTAAATTAATTGGCGATAATGATTTTTTATCATTAATTATGAAAAACTGGATTTCCTTCCCGCGTATTGAAGGTAAAGCGTCCCGCCAGGCCCATTGTGACCTGCCCAAAGGCACCTATGAGCGCGAATTCGGCCGGGAAGGGTTCTTCGGCCCCGTCACCCATTTCTACCATGCCCATCCACCGACTGGCTGGAGCAGCTGGGAAGGCGATCTCAAGCCGCGCGCATTTGATTTAATTAAATTAAAACAATATGTTAATTCGCCATGGCACGCTTTATCCATTTTGGATAACGCGTTCATGAAGTTTCGCATCTGGCGCAGCAAAGGAACGATGGATCACCTCGCCTGCAACGCCGACGGCGATGAACTCCTGTTCGTGCATGAGGGCAAAGGCGATTTATATTGCGATTTTGGCCATCTCGAATTCCGCGAGGGTGATTATATTGTCCTGCCGCGCGGCACGAAATGGCGAATTGAGGCCGCACAGGCAGTTTTCCTGTTAATCGAAGCAACCAATGACGGTTACCGCCTGCCCGATAAAGGCTTGGTCGGTGAGAATGCGATTTTCGATCCGGCCATGCTCGACGTGCCCGCCATCGACGCAAAGTTCAAAGCGCAGCAGACGGAAAGAACATGGAAAGCGATCATCAAGCGGCATGGAAAATTCTCAACGGTGACCTATCCTTATAGTCCGCTCGATGCCGTCGGCTGGAAAGGAACCAACCTCGCCGTGCGCATCAACTGGCGTGATATCAGACCGCTGATGAGCGCACGTTATCATCTTCCGCCCTCGGTGCACACCACGTTTCTCGCCAATCGCTTCGTCGTCTGTACGTTTGTGCCGCGCCCGATCGAATCCGATCCCGGCGCACTCAAAGTGCCGTTCTACCATTCCAACAACGACTTCGACGAAATCATTTTCTATCACATGGGCGAATTTTTCAGCCGCGACAACATCCATCCCGGCATGGTAACGCTGCATCCGGCCGGCTTCGCGCACGGCCCGCATCCAAAAGCATTTGCGGCCGGGGCCAAAGCCGCCAAAAAAGAAACTGACGAGGTGGCGGTGATGATCGATACGCGCGATGCCGTCAATATTTCCGATGCGGCGCATAAGGTGGAATGGGCAGGATATGTCGATAGCTGGAAGGAAAAGTAATGAAACTCGCATCACTTAAATCTGACTCCCGCGACGGAAAATTGATTGTCGTCAGCAACGATCTCAAAAAGGCCGTCGATGTCACCGGAACTATTCCGAATCTGCAGCAAGCACTCGAGAATTGGCATGAAGTATCGCCGGAACTTGATGAAGTGTCGGGCATGCTCAATGCCGGACAGGCGAATGACGCCTTTGTGCTCGATGTAAAAAAACTCGCCTCGCCCCTGCCCCGTGCCTATCAGTGGCTTGATGGTTCGGCTTACGTCAACCATGTCGAACTGGTGCGTAAATCACGCGGCGTGGAAATGCCAGAGAGCTTCTGGACTGATCCCTTGATGTATCAGGGCGAATCGGACTGGCTGCTCGGGCCGTATGACGATATTCCGGTGTCGGATGAAAAATTCGGCATCGATTTCGAAGCCGAAATCGCTGTCGTTACCGATGACGTCCCGATGGGCGTCAGCGCTGCCGATGCCGCCAAACACATCAAACTCATCATGCTGGTCAACGATGTAAGTTTGCGCTACCTCGCCATGCCGGAGCTCACGAAAGGCTTTGGTTTCGTGCAGGCCAAGCCAGCAACCGCCTTCTCACCCATCGCCATAACGCCAGATGAGTTGGGCGCGGCGTGGCAGGATGGCAAAGTGTGCTTGCCACTTATTTCCTATTACAACGGCAAGAAATTCGGCAGCCCCAACGCCGGTGTCGATATGGTGTTTAATTTCCCGACGCTCGTTGCCCATGCCGCGAAAACGCGTTTCCTCTCGGCAGGAACGATTATCGGCTCCGGAACCGTTTCGAATAAAAACCATAAGGAAGTCGGCTCCTCCTGCATCGTTGAGAAACGCACCGTCGAAAAACTTGAAACCGGCGACTCGACGACGCCGTTTATGAAATTCGGTGATACGGTGAAAATCGAGATGCTCGATGCCAAAGGCAAATCGATCTTCGGCGCGATCGAACAAAAAGTGACACGCTACGTGTCACCCCGTCGCAGCGGAGCGAACAGCGAAGCGAATGACGGGGTCTCCATCCACACACGTGGAGACCAGACCCCGCAACAAGTGCGGGGTGATAAGAAATGAAACTCTACAGCTTCTGGCGTTCTTCGACTTCCTACCGCACACGCATTGCACTTGGACTTAAAGGCCTACATGCCGATAATATACCGGTTAATATAGTGACAGCGGAACATCGCGGCAGCGTTTATGCCAAAATCAATCCGGAAATGCGCATGCCGACGCTGATTGATGGCGAACACACGCTGACGCAGTCACTGGCCATTATCGAGTATCTGGAAGAAAAATATCCTGAGCCGCCGCTGCTACCGCTTAATATCTACGAGCGGGCACGCGTCCGGGCGCTGGCACTGGCGGTGGCGTGCGACATTTCGCCGCTTAATAATACTTCGCCGCTGCTGTATCTTTCGCAAAAATTAGGGCTCACCGAAGAACAAAAAGTCGAATGGATGCGCCATTGGATATCATCCGGTTTTGAGGTACTGGAGCAGCTACTGATAACCAGCCCCTATACAGGAACCTTTTGTCACGGCGCCACGCCCGGCATGGCTGATTGCTGCCTGGTGCCGCAACTATATAATGCGCGGAGGTATCATATCGACCTTACCGATTTTCCCTTAATCACGCGCATTGATGCCGCTTGCGCCAAATTGCCGGCGTTCATCGCGGCACATCCGAGCAACCAGCCGGATGCGGTTAAGTAGGGCTTACAAAATTATTTTGAAATAATCTGCGGCGTATCCTGCTGCGCGGCGATTTTGGCGCTCCACTGTCCCGGTTCCGCTTTGTTCTGTTCCTCAGCGCGGCCATGTTCGACCATCAAGGTGGCTTCGCGCATCGTTTCCGCCTGCTCTCCCTTGATCCAATTCATCACTGTGCCGATGACGATACCAACACTGCTGATAACGAATAATGGCAGTCGCCACGCCGACTTCACTCCTTTAGTTTTTGCAAAAAATTCCGGCATCTCCGTGCCGACCAGTCCGATAAATCCGGCGTTGGACAACGTCCCCCACCGCTGCGCTTCTTTGCGGACGGTTATTTCATCTTCCCATAATTTTTTCAGGTCTTTTGTATTGTCCGGCATAGCTATTTCCTTCAATTTGTATTATAAACAATTTGGGCGCCTCTGTTCATGACAATTCGATGAATATTGCAACATGTTGAAATTAATAATTAAAATAGCTATATGTTTCCTTATCCTAGGCAGCGTCCCGGCGCTGGCCGACGATCCAAATCCTGATATGCAACCCAGTGACCTGCACCGCATGATTACCTCACATCCTGAGGGCTGGCTCAATACGTCGCGCCCCCTGACTCTGGAAGATTTAAAAGGACGCATCATCCTGCTCGATTTCTGGACCTATTGCTGCATCAACTGCATGCATGTCATCCCCGACCTGCAATATCTCGAGGGGAAATTCGGCAATGACTTAACCGTCATCGGCATCCACTCGGCCAAATTCCAGAATGAGCGCGACAGCGAGAATATCCGCCAGGCGATTTTGCGCTACGGCATCCACCATCCAGTGGTCAACGACGCCGATTTTTCGATCTGGAACGGTTTTAGCGTCCATGCGTGGCCGACCTTCATCCTCATTAACCCCGAAGGCATCGTTGAGACTATTTATTCCGGCGAAGGCAATCGCAATGCCGTCGAGCAGGATATTGAACAATTACGCCAAAAATACGCCGGAAACCTCAACACCACGCCGCTGCCCATCGCGCTTGAAGAGGGCAAACAACCGCCGAGTGCCCTGAGTTTCCCCGGCAAGTTAGCCTACGGCGACGGAAAACTATTCGTCTCCGATTCCCGGCATCAGCGTATTGTCGTGATGACGCCCGACGGCAATGTGACGGACCGCATCGGCTCCGGAAAAACCGGACATGATGACGGCAGCTTCGACCAAGCCAGCTTCCATACGCCGCAAGGCATCCTCTATAAAAACCATGTGCTCTATATCGCCGATACGGAAAATCACCTGCTGCGCGCTATTGATTTGAATAAAAAACAAGTCACCACCCTCGCCGGGACCGGTGAGCAGGCGCATGATCACGATGCAAAAAATAAACCGGCACTGGAAACGCCGCTGTCTTCGCCGTGGGCGCTCGCGTTTTATCCCGATGACAAACATATCGCCATCGCCATGGCCGGAACGCATCAGCTGTGGAGTTACGACATGAAGACCAAAACCGTCAGCGTCATCGCCGGTAATGGCGATGAATCCATTGATGACGGAAAATATCCGCATAATTCCCTCTCGCAGCCGAGCGGACTTTCGGTAACGGACGACAAATTATATTTCATCGATGCTGAAACCAGCTCGTTGCGTGTCCTTGAAAAAGGCGACGTAAAAACACTCATCGGCAGCGGGTTGTTTGACTTCGGTTATAAGGAAGGTGCAAAAGGTACCGCGCTGATGCAGCATCCGCTGGGACTTTTTGCCGACCCGTCGGAAGTCTATGTCGCCGATTCCTATAACCATTCCATCCGCCGCTTTGACCCAGCCACCGGCGTTCTCTCCGACTTCGCCGGGCATGGCGTGCGCGGTAGAAAAGACGGCCCATTGGCCACAGCCGAATTCAACGAACCGAATGATGTGCTGAAAATCGGTGACAAGCTCTATGTCGCCGACACCAACAATAACGCCATCCGCGTCATCGACGTGGCGAATAAAACAGTATCGACGCTGGCGGTGCACGAACCATCGAACGCAAAGACGCCCGAATTCAGCGAGCAGTTACCCAATCTCCAGAAAATAAATCCGGCCGAAGTATCGGCAGCGGCCGATACGCCGGTGATGATCACTATCGCGCTGGCGAAAGGCTGGCATATCAATGCCGACGCGCCGAGCTACCTGGCGCTTTTTGATGACAAGAAAAAATCCGTCGCCTGGTTCGACCGCGACGCCGTCCAGAAACAGGTCATACTTCCGACGTTTGCCGGTGGTGTCTTCCATCTGCAGGGGACATTGTATTATTGCGAAGACAAGCAGGGCTCGCAGTGCCTGCTCAAGAGTTTCGACATCCCCATCAGGATCAAGAAGGATGGGACCAAGGAATTGGTGTTGAAGCTGTAGCTAGCGTTTAGGCGAATGGAGTTTGCCGAATGCCGTCAGCAGCAGATCGGCGCTGCATGGCTTGGGCAGGCGATGACGTTGTCGATGGCACGGCGCAGCGAGCGGCTGTCTTCACGACCTTTGATGAGATATTGTTTGGCGCCGTACATCAGCGCTTCTTCCTTAAGCTTGCGGTTTTCCATACCGCTATAGACAATGATCGGCGTCATCGGCGCTTCGGCGGCCAGTGCTGCCACCGACGCGACGCCGTCTATATCCAGTAGATTCAGGTCGAGCAGAATGACATCAAAATTTTCGTCATCGATGCGCTGGAATGCATCAATCAACCGGCGCGCGCTGGTAATGGCGACGTTATACTAAGTAGATGCGTCGTGCCGCAAAGCAGGATGAATGCACCAAATAGCCAGAATACGTTTTTGAAAGGGAGGTCTTTGCGATGGCGGATGAAATAAAAAAGAACGATGGGAAGCGCATAATAGGCGAAAACGATGCCGGCATCGGACAGGATATGCAGCCAGAGGATGTCTGACTGCCACAGGAAGCAATGTCCATGCGGCATGAAATCATCGGAATTGAAGAACTCAGCAATGGACCGAAACATGCTTCTCTCTGACACGAGCTATACTCGTATTAATAGAGTAAATATTTTATAATGCAACTCAAATTGTAATGTGCAGCCAGTAGACTATCGCCACGGAATATTCTTTACTGACGTCATGCCGAACAATCATTTCAGCCTTACGCAAAAATCGTTGTTCTATGCTGCCAAGACGCTGCTGGGCGCTGGCATATGCTGGTATGCGCTCATGTGGTGCGGTGTTGCCAATCCGATCTGGGCGGTGATTACCGTCATCATCGTCAGCGATGCCGATCTTTCCGGTACCGCGGCGCTGGCCAAAGCGCGCGTCATCAACACCGCCGTCGGCTGCTTAAGCGGCATCGTGAGCCTGCTGGTCTTTGGTTATTCGCCCATGATTTGTCTTTTGACGGCAGCGATAACGGTGCTGTTCGTGACATCGCTGCAATATTATCCGGCCAACTGGCGGCTAGCGCCGGTCACAGTCATCATCCTGATGGATGCCGGCCGGCAAGCAGTAGGCAAGGAAGAAGCGATTCTTTACGCATTGCTGCGCACGGCAGAAATCAGCGTTGGATGTGTGGTGGCGTTGGTCCTGGCGTTTGCATTCAGCCGCATCGCCATCAAATCGCTTTCACCGCCTTCGGAAGAAGCGTAACCCCACACGAAAAAGCGTGTTAAGCCGCTTCCTGCTCGTTGCGAACTACGTTGACAGTGATGGTCGACGTGACTTCGGCATGCAATGTCAGGCGCACTTTGTACTCGCCGATGGTTTTGATGGTGCCGGTGAGAATGATCTGGCTTTTGGGAACGACGTGGCCGGCTTCTTTCAATGCATCAGCAACGTCGCGCACCGAAACGGAGCCGTAGAGTTTGCCTTCCTGACTGGCCTGGCGCTTTAAGGTCAGCGTCATGCCGCTCAGCGTCTTGGTGATTTCTTCAGCCGCACCTTTAGCCTTAGCATTCTGTTCTTCGATGATGTGGCGGCGTTCTTCGAACAATTTCTTGCTCTCTTCGCTGGCGCGCAGCGCTTTTTTCTGCGGGATAAGAAAATTGCGGCCGTAACCGTTCTTCACCTTTACTACGTCGCCGATGCCGCCCAGACGAGCGATGCGTTCCAATAAAATGACTTCCATGTCCGTTCTCCTGCTATAGCTAAGAGGTTAATATTAAAGGGGAGCTAGCTTTTAAACCAACTGCCGCTCTCTGACAAGCGTTTAATCTGGTTCCACAGGCCTATTCCCGACAAAATCAGCGCCGGCCAGAACTGGGCCACTATCATAAAATAGATAAAAAATAAGAAAAACCGGCGGCTTGGCCAGCGCTGGCTGGCGAGATGCATCAAAGCCGCCCCTTGAAAAAAATAGGGCAATAAGAGCGAAATCAGCGTCGATTTTCCCAAAAAACTCATGGATGGACTGCCAATCAGCGAAGCCAGCGCGCAAATGGCGAGCAGGCTCGGCAGCCAATGCGGCAGGGTAAATGGTTCGATGGCAAGATCAGGACGCACTTGCCGCCCTTTGACCACAAGCAGTCGGTTTATCACCCAGGCATGAGCATACAGCGCCAACCCCCACAGCCAGATGGTGACGGAGAAAATGAGGAACGACCAGCGATTGGCTAACGCATCGATGACATCGCCATAATCTTCGCGTAAATCGGCAAACGCATCGCGGATATTCTGCGACAACATGTGCGGCAAGCCACCGGGCTGAAAGGCATAATACAGCGTCATCAGCGCCACAATGCCGCAGGCATAAAAGGTCAGGCGCGAGAGAACTAATCCCACCGGCATCCATAGACGCGCATCCGGGCCATCGCGCCATAACAGACTTTCTTTGATCAGATACCAGGCGGGAAGCCCCAAAAATAAAAGAAACAACAAGCCGCTCGGCACACCCGCTACCAGCGAGATCAGTATTGCGGCTGCAAACGTAGCGTTGAGCGCCAGCGACGGCTGCTTGCCAAGCCCGACTGCAAACAACGGCAGGGTGGGCAGGAACATAAAGACAAAACCGAGGCCAATGCCAAACACCGCCAGAAACAATCCGCTGGCCACAAGGGCGGCGATAAAAATGTAGATAAAATCTTTGGGCATCGTACGAAGGCTTTAGGGATTAGGCATTGGGCATTAATACCAGATTTTTTCCCTAATGCCTAATGCCTCGTGCCTAATGCTTTTATTTTACTGCGTGACGAACGGGAGCAATGCCAGGTTGCGGGCGCGCTTGATGGCCGTGGCGAGATGACGCTGCTTCTTATGTGACACCGAGGTGATGCGCGACGGCAAGATTTTACCGCGCTCAGAAACGAAACGCGACAGCAGCTTGATGTCCTTGTAATCAATCTTGGGCGCGTGCGTGCCGGTCAGCGGGCAGCTTTTTTTGCGGCGGAAGAAAACTTTGCGTCCTGGGCCGGCGTCTTGTTGTGTTCTTTCCATAATTTTATTCCTAGCTCAGAGGTTCATCAGCAACGATAATGTCCGCTGCCACTTCGACATCGGGCGTATACGAATCGCTGCGCGATTGCTGCATCATGGCCGAGGGGCCCTCGGGGATTTCATCGACACGCACGGTGAGCGCGCGGACGATATCTTCGTTGATGCGAATGTTGCGTTCCATTTCCTTGATCGCAACCGGCGGCGCATCGATAGCGAGCATGGCGTAATGGCCTTTGCGGTGCTTCTGGATGCGGTAAGCGAGGCTTTTGAGACCCCAATATTCGTTTTTAACGACCTTGCCGCCGCCCTGTTCAACGATGGTGCTTAGGCTGTCGGCCAGCTTGGTGACATCCTGGCGGGACATATCCTGGCGGGCGATAAAGGTGCTTTCGTATAACGGCATTAGATACTCCTTGGTCAAACCACTGAAAAAGCCCATATTCCGGTGTGGTTCGCGTTAACCGGCGAAAGGGTACTATTAAAAGGGCTATCACTAATAGCCATTTTCTTTGGGATTGCAAGTAATAATTTGCCAAATACGCCTGATTGCTTTAACAATTCGGGCTTCATAAAAATAACAGGGATAACACTATGAAAAAAGCGCTGGTTTTCCCCGGACAAGGGTCGCAAACGGTCGGGATGGGCAAGGATCTGGCCGACAACTTCCCCGTCGCCCGCCAGGTTTTTGAGGAAGTGGACGCCGCGCTGGGCGAGAAATTATCCGCCATCATCTTCGCCGGCCCGCAGGAAACCTTGACGCTCACCGAAAACGCCCAACCGGCGATTATGGCAACTTCCATCGCGGCATTGCGTGTTCTTGAGACAGAAACGGGCTTCAAAGTAAGCGAGCAGGCCGCCTTCGTCGCCGGACATAGCTTAGGTGAATATTCGGCTTTGTGTGCTGCCGGAACGTTGAGTCTGGCCGATACGGCGCGGCTGGTGAAAAAGCGCGGCAAGGCGATGCAGCAGGCCGTACCCCAAGGTCAGGGTGCGATGGCGGCATTGCTCGGCGTCGATTATGCCGTAGCCAGCGAGATTGCGCGTGAAGCGACGGGCAGCGATGTTTGCGCCGTTGCTAATGATAATGCACCGGGCCAAGTGGTGGTCAGCGGTTCGAAAGAAGCCGTTCTTCGCGCCATCGAGATTGCCAAAACCAAAGGCGCCAAGCGCGCGATTTTGCTCGATGTCAGCGCCCCGTTCCATTCCGCGTTGATGAGACCGGCTGCCGCTATTATGGATGAAGCATTGGCGGCAACGAAAATAAATGCGCCGTGTGTGCCGCTGATTGCCAACGTCACGGCCAAGGCCGAATCCGATGCCGCGACTATCCGCCGTTTGCTCGTCGAGCAGGTTACCGGCATGGTGCGCTGGCGGGAATCGGTGCAGTATCTGGCGGCGCAGGGCGTGACGCGCGTCATTGAAATCGGCGCCGGGAAAGTGTTATCAGGTCTTAATAAACGTATTGCACCGGAGATGGAAACAGTTAATATAGGCACCCCCGCGGATTTAGAGGCGTTTGCGAAGGTGGAGTAAATCAACAAATAACACATAATGTAGGAAAAAATTATGCGTAAAACTAGAAATTGGGCAGAGGATGCCACCAGAAAAAGTATAAAAAAAATAGATGTAGCTACTTTGTGGGAAATGCCGAACTATGTTGCTCCGGCAGTTGACAAATTAATTGATAATCTGGAAAATATTATAAGAGAATTTGTAACGGGAGATATAGATACACTAGATGCGGTAAAACAAACAAAGAGATCGCTTGAAAGCGATATTAATAAATATGTTTTGGAAAAAGCGTTTCTTAGGGCTGGTGCATTTAATTCTAAATTTGCTACGGATTCCTTTCAGAAGTATTGTGAAGACATGCCAGAAGGCAAAGTCGGGATCATTGGATTATTTGCACAAAATGGTCTAATTAATAGGGAGCGAACGCACGTCTTATTTACAGATGTTGATAAAGCCATCGATAAGGCATTAGAAGATTGTGGTGTCAGAATTATCACCCAGAAAAGCCCTGCTTAATATAACCGCAGAATGCTTGCGTCCTTCGTAGCAGCGTTATAATCTCGTGCCTCAATCATTTGGAGCCATCATGTTCTCCCTTCAAAATAAAAAAGCCCTCATCACTGGCGCTACGGGCGGCATCGGCGGTGCGATTGCAAAGACGTTGCATAGCGCGGGCGCGCAGCTTGCCATTTCGGGAAGCAAAGCGGATAAACTAAACGCTGTTGCGGCGGAATTATCCGGCGCGATTCCGATTGTGTGCGATTTATCGAAACTCGATACCGTCGAAAACCTCATCAAGGAAGCGGAAGAAAAATTGGGCGGGCTCGATATCCTCGTCTGCAATGCCGGCGTGACGCGCGATAACTTGTCCTTACGCATGAAGGATGAAGAATGGCAGCAGGTGATCGACGTCAATTTAACCGCCAGCTTCAAAATGACCCGCGCCGCCATGAAAGGCATGTTGAAGCGCCGCGCCGGGCGCATTATTTACATCACCTCCGTCGTCGGCTGGACCGGCAATCCGGGACAAGCCAATTACTGCGCAAGCAAAGCGGGCTTAACCGGCATGGCCAAATCGCTGGCGCAGGAAGTTGCCTCGCGCAACATCACCATCAACTGCATCGCACCGGGGTTCATCGAAACGGCGATGACCGGAGCGCTCAACGACGAACAGAAAGCGCGCATCAACCAGAATATTCCATTGGGACGTATGGGATTAAGCGCCGAAATCGCCTCTGGGGCATTGTTTCTCGCCAGCGACGAAGCCGCTTACATCACGGGACAAACCTTGCATATCAACGGCGGAATGATGATGGCTTAAGCGCCATGGCTGCGCAGGGCGGCGTGGAAAAGCGCAATCGCCCAATCAATGATATGATCGCCCGCATCCTGAAGTACGGTCAGCCAGTGATTGGAAACGGCAACGCAGGCGTCCACGGTATCGACATCGAACAGGCAGGGGGCAAAGCCTGAGGCAAATCCGACGAACGTCACGCCGGTGAGTATGAAAAAAGCGTTGAATCTGGGGTCGGGATGCAGGGGCACAATTGTTTTCCTTAGAATGTGCTTTATTGTTGATTTTGACAGATTTTTCGCTTTCCATAAACCGCTTTTTTGTGACGTTTTTATGTCAGCGACAACACCATGATAAATATTGCCTTATTCGAACCCGATATTCCGCAGAACACCGGCAGCTTTATACGCCTTGCCGCCTGCATGGGCGCACCCCTGCATATCATCGAACCGTGCGGCTTTCCTTTCGACGATAAACGCATGCGCCGCGTCGCGCTCGACTATTACGATCTGGCCGCCATTAAGCGCCATATTTCGTGGCAGGCATTCCTCAACTGGAACAAAACGCCACGTCACAGACTGGTATTGCTGACGACACGTGCGACGCAACCCTATAGCGAATTTACTTTCACGGATGACGATGTGCTGCTATTCGGACGTGAATCCTCCGGCGTGCCCGACGAGGTGCGGGGGGCGGTGGATGCGAGCATTACCATCCCCATGCAGTCGCAGGCGCGTTCGCTGAACGTAGCGCTGGCTGCCAGCATGGTGCTGGGCGAGGCGCTGCGGCAAGTGAGGATGTGAAGATGGAAGGATGTGAAGAAAAACAAAAACTAGCGGCGGCATGGTTTCGGGCATTGCGTGACCAGCTATGTACGGAATTTGAGAAAGTTGAGGCCGAATTCGCCACATCTTCACATCTCCACATCCCCACATCCTCCTTCACCCGCACGCCATGGCAGCGTGAAGGCGGCGGCAGTGGCGAAATGTCGATATTGAAAGGCCGCGTATTCGAGAAAGCCGGCATCAATATCTCAACCGTCCACGGCGAATTTTCCGACGTCATGCGCAAGGAAATCCCCGGCGCCGACGAAAACCCCATATTCTGGGCCAGCGGCATTTCGCTGGTGATGCATCCCTGTTCGCCGCTGGTTCCGGCGGTGCACATGAATACGCGGATGATCGTCGTCGGCGATGGCGCAAAACAATGGTTCGGCGGCGGCGCCGATTTGACGCCGATGTTCCCCGTTCAAAAAGATACCGATGAATTTCACGCCGCAATGAAAGCGGCCTGTGATTCGGCCGACCCGGACTATTATCCGAAATACAAAAAATGGTGTGATGAATATTTTTTCCTGAAGCACCGCAATGAGCCGCGCGGCGTCGGCGGCGTTTTCTACGATTATCTAAACAGCGGCGACTGGCAAAAGGATTTCGCCTTCACGCAAGAAGTCGGCAAGGCCTTCGCCGGTATTTATCCCAAACTGGTGCGCCGTCATATGAACGAGGCATGGACGCCGGAGCAGCGTGAATGGCAACTCGTAAAACGCGGGCGTTACGTCGAATTTAATCTGCTTTATGACCGCGGCACCAAATTCGGCCTGATGACGGGAGGCAACACGGATGCCATCCTGATGTCCCTGCCGCCAGAGGTAAAGTGGCCATAGAATAATAAGTGTATTTTTTATGTATTTTTCGCTTGCTTAATTTATTAAAATTTGGTAAACTTCTGACGTTAGCTGTTAAATTAACCATAAATTATAGGAGCTTAACATGGGTGTACTTGTCGTTATTATCGTAATTGGCTGCCTGGGCGGCATGGCTATCTAAATAGCCAGATCGTTCAAATACATATCGAGCTGATGCGCTACAATTTGAGCCAAGAAATGCAGCAGCTCGATACCCTGCCCCGGATGAAAGCGGTCTTTATGCCGCACACCGAATGCCAGAATAACGTTACGGTCGACCGTATCCAGTTCCAACCGTAACATCGCGCAAGATTCAATCATCGTTTCACAATCGGCAAATACCTGCTCAAATCCCGGCGGGCGAACAGCCGTACAATCCTCAACCAGAAGTACATTCTTTTTCTTCCCCAATGCCCGATCGACCGTACCCGGATCAATAAAGATGATGCCGGAATAATTCTGCTCGCCGTACGACGTATCGAACCGAGATTCCGATTCGACGCCAAGACGTACGACATCAACATCGAACAGGCTGACTAAATCGAGCGTCAGCACTTCGAGCAACTGCTCGAGGCTTCGCGTGCGGATAAGGCGCAGCACAGCGTGATGAACCTGCATCTGCACCGACATGTTGTCGCGGCAGAAATCAATCAGCACATCGTAGCGCGATTTCAGCGCCTTGCTGTCCTTCTGCAGGTTCTTCAGCATGTAATGCTGGAAATCAATGATGCCGTTGCCGAGGTCGCGCTCCGGCGGCGCCAGATCGGTCACCACATCAAGATTGTTTTTCAGGAACTCAGGATGCGCTTTCAGGAATTCGCGTACTTCGTCAGCGGTAATGGGAGGAGATTTCACAGCGGTATTACTCATGCGATTTTTTGCCCGGTTTTCTGCCAGTCAACCAGAAACGCCGCCAGCCCCTTATCGGTCAGCGGATGCTGGACGAGTTGTTTTAAGATTGACGGCGGAATGGTGGCGACATGCGCGCCCATTTTGGCGGCATACGTCACATGCATGGGATTGCGCACCGAAGCGACCAGTATTTGCGTTTTGAAATAATCATATTGCCGGTAAATGGTGCAGATTTCAGCGATGAGCTGCATGCCGTCCTGCCCGACATCATCGAGTCGCCCGACAAACGGTGAAACAAATGTTGCGCCGGCCTTCGCCGCCAGAATCGCCTGCGCCGCCGAGAAACAGAGCGTGACGTTGACCATAGTTCCTTTATCGGTGAAATACTTGCAAGCCTTTAAGCCGTCCCATGTCAGCGGCACCTTGATGGCGATGTTTTTAGCGATTTTAGCCAGTGTTTCGCCTTCGCGGATCATGCCGTCGGCATCGGTTGCCGCCACTTCCGCCGAGACCGGGCCTTTAACGATGGCGCAGATTTCCTTTAAGACCTCGAAAAAATCGCGACCCGACTTGGCTACGAGCGTCGGATTGGTGGTAACGCCATCAAGCAAGCCGGTGGCGGCCAGATCGCGTATTTCTTTGATATCGGCGGTATCGACAAAAAATTTCATGCCTTGCCATCCTTCCGGTTGTATGACTATTCGGAAGGGACGATAACGCACAGACGGACGGTTTGGCAATATGAAACAAGTAGAAATATTATTGCCCACTGCCGCGCCGCACGGTTTCGATTACCGCGTGCCGGAAGGTATGACGCTTAAGGCGGGGGATATCGTCAGTGTGCCGTTCGGGCGGGGCGAATCGCTTGGCGTGGTGTGGGGCGAAGGCAAGGCAGAGCTGGCGGCGCATAAAATCAAGCCTGTGTCGGCGCAGCATACGCAATTTCCGCCGCTCTGTGATGCCATGCGGCAATTTATCGATTGGGCGGCATGGTATAATTGCGCACCCAAAGGCGCGATGCTCAAAATGGCGCTGCCCATCGCCGATATTGATAAGGAGGGTCGCACGCGGGTGGAAACCTCTGTCGATACGGCAAATATAAAACTGGCGCATCTCTCTGAAGCGCAGAAAAAAGCTGCCGCCGCACTCGAAGATAAAATCGGCAAAGGCTTTTCCGTGACGTTACTCGACGGTGTAACCGGTTCAGGCAAAACAGAGGTTTATTTCGATGCCATTGCTCACGCTTTAAAATCTGAAAATCAGATTTTGGTCTTGTTGCCAGAAATTGCATTATCTATTCAATGGCTTGAACGTTTCTGGCAGCGCTTCGGTTTTACGCCAATAGTATGGAATTCCAGTATCACGTCGGCCAAAAAACGCAGTAGCTGGCAGGCCATTGCCAAAGGCGAGGCGCGCGTGGTCGTCGGCGCGCGCTCGGCATTATTTCTGCCGTATAAAAAACTGGCGCTCATCGTCGTCGATGAAGAGCATGACCAGTCTTATAAGCAGGAAGATGGCGTGATTTATCATGCGCGCGACATGGCAGTGGCGCGAGCGCGGTTTGAGCAACTGCCGTTGGTGTTGGTGTCGGCAACACCGTCGCTTGAGAGTTATTACAATGCACGGCAGGGAAAATACGCCGAGGTGTCCCTGCCTGCACGCCATGGCGGCGCTGAATTACCCGCTACCAAGATGATCGATATGCGCCAGGCAGCGCTCGATAGCGGCACGTTCGTTTCGCCCATTTTGCGCGAAAAATTGGCTCAGGCTATTGCAGCGGGTCATCAGGCCATGCTGTTTTTGAACCGCCGCGGCTATGCGCCGCTGCTTCTGTGTCGCGCCTGCGGCCATCGTTTTCAATGCCCGCATTGTTCGAGTTGGATGGTGTTGCATCGCTCAAAGCATCGCCTGATCTGCCATCATTGCGATTACCGCATCGAAGAACCAAAATCCTGCCCGGCCTGCGGCGCAGAAGATAAACTTGCCGCCTGCGGACCGGGCGTGGAGCGTTTGTCGGAAGAAGTGGCATCGTTCCTGCCACAGGCACGTGTCGCCGTCATGGCCAGCGACAGCATGAACAGCCACAAAGAACTCTCCGACACCATCACCGCCATGAGCGAACGCCGCATCGATTTGCTCATCGGCACGCAGATGATCGCCAAGGGGCACCATTTCGGCGATCTTGCCATTGTCGGCGTCGTCGATGCCGACCTCGGTCTGGCCGGTGGCGATTTGCGCGCAGCCGAACGCACCTACCAATTATTGCATCAACTGTCGGGACGCGCCGGACGCGAGCAGGTGCGCGGCACGGTCTATCTGCAAAGTTTCCTGCCCGAGCATCCGGTGATGAAAGCGCTGGTCGCGGGCGACCGCGAAGCATTCCTGCAGGCTGAATTGCAGGCACGCGAACGCGCCCAGATGCCGCCATTTTCAAGGCTGGCGGCGATTATCGTCGAGGGAACACAGGAAGAAACGGTCATGCGAACCGCGAAACAACTTGCCGCCGCCAGCCCGTTGCCGCGCGATACCTGCCGCCTGCTCGGCCCCGCCCCTGCCCCGCTTTACCGCTTAAGCGGCAAATTCCGCTACCGCCTGCTGGTGCGCGCCGGCCGCAACGTCAATGTGCCCGATACCATGCGCGGATGGTTGGAAGCGCAACACCCGCCCGCCAGCGTGCGCATCAAAATCGATATGGATCCGATGAGTTTTTTATAGAATACAATAGATTAATAATCTTCACGAAATCTTAACAATGTTTTTCACTAAGCTGGTATAGGTTGTCATCACATAAATAAATCAGGGAGTTTTTATGACCGACCAAGATGATGAGAACCGCTTAGAAATTGCAGTCAAACAAAGACTTTCAGAAATTGCTAGAGAATTCGCCGGTGGAAAGCCAAACGCCTGGATAAATCATCATGATGATCATCCAACACCCGCTCTCATTATTCATCGTGCAAAAAGAGAATTTGATTCTGGTCCGTCTGATCCTGAAAGCACTAGTAGAACAAATAAATGCATTCAAGAAATACTGGCAAAAAAAGGGTACCAATATAATACTGGTCCCACTGTTTCTATAAACACTGATATGGCAAATAGCTTGGTTCAAACGCTGCTACGTATAGGAGCTTGGGATGCCCGTATTCCATATCGTACGCTGGCTGGTGATACTCTCCACTCACCAGAATTTCTCTCTCTTAAGGACATCGCTCTTACACTTAATTTCGTCAGCCCGCCGGACAAGCAAATTGAAATCCCCCGCGAGAAAAAAGCGAGTCAGCACAGTGGACCGAGAAGTAGCGCAGTACGCGGCGCCTAAATCGACTTGATATTCTTATCTTCGAAAAAGTCGCGAGTATCGGGGGGTTTCAGATATAACCAATTGTCACAAAAACTTAACAATAGTTATCGCGGCATTGTGTTAGGTTGGGCTTCCTTAACATTACCCTTTGAGGAGGTTTTATGGTCAACCCGATCGAAAAAAAAGCGTTCGAAGATGAAATAAGAGCCGGAATTATTGAGGTTGGCAGGGCCCTGGCAACACCAAAAATATCCGACACCATTAAGGCAAACGATGTCTCCATGGAAGAAAATACGTTCGTTAGCAGCAGCACGCTTGCCTCTCGCATTCTCCATGGCAGGCCTTACGTTGGTGTATCTATAAAGCCCGATTCCATACACTCTCATCTGGATCAAGTAAGCAGCACAGCTACATTAGAAACGCTAGCCATCGGAGCATTTAAGGCGCGCGTAAGCGTATTCCCGGTTATGGATGAACAGCATTGCTTGCGTCAATTGCGATTCGATTCCACCGCAGACATCGCTCACGCAATCAACGCCATCAGCCCGATGGGCCGCAAGAAAATCGACATCCCCGGTGAGAGAAAAGTTCGATCCGGGCACTCAATTGGTCCAATATGAGCGATAAGCCCTAATTGATGTAATATGCGCTCAAACCCAGATAGGCTGCTTCCATGAGAATCGCGCTTCGGCGCAGCGTAACGTAATCTTCGCCCATCTGGGCGCGGAAAATAATAAAATATTTTAAAATGTGGAAAACCAGCAAACCCAGATAGAGAGGATTTTTATCCCACAGCACCGAGTCGGCGTTGAACAAGTTCATGACCAGATAAAACGGTGAGCCATACACCAGCGCATTCCAGAGAATATTATGCGATTTCAGCACGGCGCTGCTGATGACAATCGCAAGTTCACCAAACGTTATTAAAAAAGCAAGAATGGCGGACATAATTAAATATTCTTGATTGTCTCATCTTCGAAAAAGTCACGGTATTCAGCAATGGCTTTTTTCTCATCGAACTCGTTCTCGGTTTTGGCGATGATGACGGTAGCAACGCCATTGCCCAGCAGATTAATCGTAGCACGCACCGACGACATGAACCGGTCGATGCCAAGCAGCAGTGCCAAGCCCTCGATGGGTAATATGCCGGTGGCCTGAATGGTGGCTGCCAGCACGATGAATGCGCTGCCGACGACGCCGGCGGCGCCTTTCGACGTCAGCAGCAATATGCCCAAAATCGAGACCTGCTGCGACAGGCTTAAGTCGATATGATAGGCTTCGGCGATGAAGAGCACGCACATGGAGAGGTAAATCGACGAACCGGCAAGGTTAAAAGAATAGCCGGTCGGCAACACGAGGCCGACCACCGGCTGCGAACAACCGAACTGCTGCATCTTCTCGAGCATCCGCGGCAGCACCGCTTCCGACGAACCGGTGCCCAGCACGATAAGCAGCTCATCCTCGAGGTAGCGCACGAAGCGCCAGATGCTGAATTTATAATAGTGCGTCACCGGCCCCAGGATCAGGAACACGAAGAAAATCATGCTGCCGATAGCCACCAGCAGCAGACAGCCCAGCTCTTTATCGCTGGACTTCCCGCCTATATTTGCCTAATACTAGGCAAAAGTTAAAGTGCAGGACAATACATGTCAAGTTTAACGGCGAGTGCATTCGTGCCGCGTACCCGACATTTATATAAAAATCCTACTATTCACGTGCTGGTCGCCATCGTGATCGGCATCTGGCTGGGCGCTTTTTACCCTAACGTGGCCGTCACCATGAAACCGCTGGGTGATGGTTTCATCCGCATGATCAAGATGGTCGTCGGCCCCATCATTTTCCTTACTATCACCACCGGCATCGGCCATATCGGCGACATCAAAAAAGTCGGCAAGATCGGCGGTAAGGCGCTGGTCTATTTC
>Ga0206957_1100_pt1 | contig 20141 bp, 17 predicted proteins | sample Alteio_BWOrgHeat_32_FD_152975 | JGI IMG/M metagenome (GOLD analysis project Ga0206957, IMG submission 152975) | Enriched cells from forest soil in Barre Woods Harvard Forest LTER site, Petersham, Massachusetts, United States -... | ecosystem: Environmental > Terrestrial > Soil > Temperate forest >...
AATGGTGTGGTCACGGGCCGATTCTTGAAGAGGATATTGCATTGACCAATGTGTCTCTCGATTTTATCGGACAAGCTACAGCTATGCTGCAATACGCGGCTCAGGTTGAAGGAAAAGGCAGAACGGAAGATGATCTGGCGTACCTGCGCAATGAGCGCGATTTCAGAAACGTTTTACTTGCCGAGCAACCGAATGGCGATTACGCTAACACAATTGTCCGCCAGTTTTTATTTGACGTGTACGAATATTATTATTATCAGGCCCTGCAAAAAAGCAAGGACAATACCATTGCAGCACTTGCAGAAAAAGCGCTGAAGGAAATTACATATCATCTTCGTCACAGTTCCCAGTGGGTATTGCGTATGGGAGATGGTACTGCAGAAAGTCATGAACGGATCCAGAATGCATTGAATGAATTGTGGATGTTTACAGGAGATTTATTTGATATGGATGCAGTAGATGAATTGCTTATTAAAGAAGGCATTGCAGTCGATCTGAGCCCTGTAAAACAAAAGTGGAATGCTCACGTTGCGGAAGTTGTGGAAAAAGCAACATTAAAAATTCCTGCTGAAGCATTTATGCAACGTGGCAGCCGCGATGGAAAACATACAGAGCATTTAGGTTTTTTGCTGGCTGAAATGCAGTACCTGCCGCGTACATACCCTAATGCTAAATGGTAATCCCAAGCACAAAAGAAGAAGTATTCAGCATTCTTTCCGAAATTCCGGATCCTGAAATCCCGGTTGTTAATATTAAAGATTTAGGAATATTACGTGACGTGGAATTGAATGGTGATTCTTGCATTGTCACAATCACGCCAACTTATTCCGGTTGTCCTGCTATGAAATTAATTGAAGATCAGATCAAATCTGCCTTGCAATTATATGGAGTCAATGAAGTGCAGATCAAAATGGTTTATTCTCCTGCTTGGACTACAGACTGGATCAGCGAAGAAGCAAAACTCAAATTATTGAAATACGGAATTTCCCCTCCTGAAAAATCCAGTCCGGATAAAGGTTTGCTGACGGGAAAAGTAAAACACCCGGTTTGTCCTCAATGTAAATCTACCAATACTGAACTCATCAGTCAGTTTGGATCAACAGCCTGCAAAGCCTTATATAGGTGTAACGACTGCAAAGAACCTTTTGATTATTTTAAATGTATTTAGAAAAAAAGTCGGCAACCGGCAATAGACAATAAACAACCGTGCAACCGATAAATTGAAAATTGTTGACCGTAATTTGTCTACTCAATATTAGTCCCGTATTTCCACATAATGCGTTAATGTTGTATCTTCGCAACCCTTATGGAAAGAATCCGCAACTTCTGTATCATAGCACACATTGACCACGGTAAAAGTACACTGGCCGATCGTTTATTGGAATACACTAAAACCATTTCCAAACGGGATATGGAAGCCCAGGTTTTGGACGACATGGACCTGGAGAAAGAACGCGGGATTACTATCAAAAGTCATGCTATCCAGATGGAGCATGTTTACAAAGGCCAAAAATATATTCTGAATTTAATTGATACTCCCGGTCACGTTGATTTTTCTTACGAGGTGTCCCGCTCAATTGCAGCCTGCGAAGGGGCATTGTTATTGGTTGATGCAGCTCAGGGAATCCAGGCTCAGACAATTTCGAATTTATATTTAGCACTGGATCAGGGATTGGAAATTATTCCTGTTCTTAATAAAATTGATTTGCCAAGTGCAAATCCGGAGGAAGTAAAAGATCAGATTGTTGATCTGATTGGTTGTAAACGCGAAGAAATTATGGTCGCTTCCGGAAAAACGGGACAGGGCGTAATGGAAATTCTGGATGCAATTATTGAACGCATACCCGCTCCAAAAGGTGATCCTAAAGCACCGTTACAGGCATTGATTTTTGACTCCGTATTCAATTCTTTCCGAGGTATTATTGCATACTTCCGTATTATGAATGGCGAGTTGAAAAAGGGAGATAAAGTAAAATTTGTTGCTACAGACCGGGAATACATTGCTGATGAGGTAGGGATATTAAAAATGACATTGATTCCACAAGACAGATTAAGTGTGGGAGATGTGGGTTATATCATTTCAGGGATCAAGCAGGCCAATGAAGTAAAAGTTGGTGATACAATTACGCATGTGGAAAATCCGTGCACTGAAATGATTAAAGGATTTTCCGATGTAAAGCCAATGGTATTTGCAGGTATTTACCCTGTAGATACAGAAGATTTTGAAGAACTCCGTGCATCCATGGAAAAGCTGAAGCTGAATGATGCCTCTCTTACCTGGGAGCCTGAAAGTTCGGCTGCACTTGGTTTTGGGTTCCGTTGTGGTTTCCTTGGTATGCTGCATATGGAAATTATTCAGGAACGACTGGAACGTGAATTCAATATGACTGTTATTACAACAGTTCCCAATGTGTCTTATATTGCCTATACTACTAAAGGTGTGCGTCTTGATTTACGCAATCCATCTGACTTCCCAGATCCAAGCACATTGGAGCGGGTGGAAGAACCTTATATAAAAGCGACTATTATTACGAAGTCGGAGTTTGTTGGTCCGGTTATGGGCTTGTGTATGGATAAACGCGGGATCCTGATGGGACAGACTTATCTGACTACAGATCGTGTGGAACTTAGTTTTGAAATGCCACTGGGAGAAATTGTATTTGACTTCTACGATAAATTAAAAAGTATTTCCAAAGGATATGCATCATTCGATTATATGCCACTCGAATACCGGGCATCCGATCTTGTAAAGATGGATATCCTGATCAACGGAGATCCCTTGGATGCTCTGTCATCATTGATTCACAGGGATCGTTCATATGATTTTGGAAAAAAGATCTGTGAAAAATTAAAAGAGCTTATTCCTAAACAGCAATTCCAGATTGCGATCCAGGCTGCTATTGGTGCAAAAATTATTTCCCGTGAAACGATTTCCGCGATGCGAAAAGATGTTACCGCAAAATGTTATGGCGGTGATATTTCCCGTAAACGTAAACTGTTGGAGAAACAAAAGGAAGGTAAAAAACGTATGCGCCAGATTGGTTCCGTAGAAATCCCGCAAAGCGCGTTTATGGCCGTTCTGAAGCTGAACGATTAATTTTTTAGTCTAAAGTTCAAAGTCCAAAGCTCAAAGTATCCAAATGCTTAATTTGTTTTTTAAGTTAATGAGACAAGAAGTTTGCTCTTTCAAACTTTGGACATTGGACTTTTCAACTACTTCTTATACCTGATCTTCAGACTATCCAATTCATTAATATCAATTGCAGGCGGCATAATTCCGTGTTTTATTTTATAGATCATCAGTGATCCGGTTTTCACTGCGTCACTTTCATTTGCAAAACCCTGGTTACCCATCACGGCCGGTATCAGTGGCTGGTGAATAGATTTTTTTCCGTTTACGTAAATATCATATCCCCAGCCTAAAGAATCTTTAAATGCTTTTACTTCAAGTGCGGCATCAGAAGGCATGGCTTTTTGCATTTCCCGGTGTGTAAGTGCTGTTTGTGCAGAATCCATTTTGATCGGTGCAACTTCCTGAGGAGATGTGAGAATTTGTTCAGCTTTTTTATCGTCGTGCGAAGGAGATGTGCATGATGAAAGTGCCAGAGCTGCAACTATAAACAGGATAATTTTTTTCATTACTTAAGGTTTAAATTCAATTTGAAAACAAGTTCCTTTTGGTTTATTATCTGAAATTTTAATTGTTCCGTTGTGCTCTTCAACCAGGTGCTTTACAATATATAAACCTAGTCCGGTTCCTTTAGTGCTGCGGGTTTCCTCATTCCCGATCCGGTAAAATTTATCAAAGACATGTTTTTTTTCTTCATCAGGAATTCCTTTTCCTTCGTCTTTCACGTTCAATATGACACAGTTGTTTTGTTTTTTTAATTCAACTATAACGGATGAATCTGCAGAAGAATATTTGCAGGCATTATCCACCAGGTTAAGCACAATGGATGCGAAATTCACTCTGTCTGCATTCAAATGTATACCGGGTTGAATGACCAGTTGTAATTTGTGTTTGGCTGCAACCGCTGGTCCCGAAAGAAGTTTAACGAGATACTCCGAAATATCCATGTTCTGTTTGTGAACACTGAAACTGTTTTTTTCAATCTGGGCAGCAAGCAAAAGATTTTCGACAAGTGCATTCAACCGGTCGGTTTCATTAATTGCATTCGTCAGAATTTCTTTTTGTTTTTCCTTACTGATATCCCTTAACAAGAGAGTTTCCATTTGTAAGCGGGCAGAAGCGATCGGAGATTTTAATTCATGTGTAACAGAAAGCAGAAAATTACTTTGTTGTCGCGCCAGCTGCATTTCTTTACGCAGCGACCGCCTGACCTGAACAATGCCGATCAGCAATAAGGCAAAAAAAACAGCGCCTTCGCCAATAATCATGATTCTTTTTTTCTTCAGTACATCATGAAGCTCTTTTTCGGATTTGATGGTTTCATCCATGCTGCCGGATTTAAGCAAGGTTACTTCACTTTTCAGCCGCGTTATTTCGGAGTTTAAATTGAGCATGAGGTAACTCCACCAAACAAACTGCAACAGCACGTAAGCTATCAGGAGATAAAACCCTATTAATGATTTTGATTTGTTTTTGGTATACACATTCCAAATTTAGTCATTTCACGTTCTTTTTATACATTTATACTATAATGAAAAAGCATCTGTTCGTTTTATTTTTCTTAAGCTCATTTCTGGGCCTTGCTGCAAAAAGCAATCTGGATTCCCTTCAAAAGGTGCTTTCAACTCAGCATTACGATACAAACGAAGTCAGAACGCTTAACTCCTTGTGCAAGGTATTTCATGATGAAGATACAGGGTACAAAAAAATGCTTGATTATGCCAAGCTTTCAGTTGCAATCGCTGAAAAACTAAAATATAAAACCGGTCTTGCCAACGCTTATTATTACCTCGGTTACGCACGGAGTTATTGCACTTATTATTTTGATAGTATTGTTAACTATAGTGAAGGACTCAAAGATTTTTTCGCCGCAGAAAAAATGTACCTGGAGTTAAATGATCTGAAAATGCTTCCATCATTATATTATGATGTTGGGGATGATTATGATTATGAATCGGATTACGACAAAGCGCTGGGTTATTTTTTAAAATCGGTGAAGTATGCTGAGCAACTGGATAACACCAAGTGTCTTGTTCAAAGCAGTCTTAGGATTGGCAGGATTTATATTGTTCTGCAGGATTATAATAAAGCAATGCCCTATTTTTCTTCTTCTGAAGCATTGACGCGCAATACGCATGACACTACCTCGCTGATTAATTCACTTATCGGAATGGGCGACCTGTATGTGAATATGAAAAAAAACGAAACAGCCCTTGAAAAATATAAAGATGCTTATAACATAAGTATGAAGAACCATGATATTAATCGGGCGGGAGAGGCGCTTGCAGATATTGGAAAAACGTTTGCTGCAAATGGGAACTATGCAGAAGCATTAAAAAATTACTCGTCTGCATATAAATACCTTCAGCCGATTAATCACCGGAAAAAAATAATTGAGCTTTTTTCTCTTATGGCTGAAGCCTATTACAAGCAGAATAATTTTGCTGATGCATTGGACTATTATAAGAGGAGTTACGAATTGAGCAAGGACATTGGCCTGTTTGATGAGGTATCAGAATCCCAACGTAACATAAGCAGGATGTATGAACAGATGGGTGATTTCAAATCTGCTTTGGATTATTTCAAATCCGCAGCTAGGTTGCACGATAGTATTTATGATTATAACAGAACAAAAGAACTTATCCAGAAGGATATGCAGTATCAATATGATAAGAAAGATGCTGTGGAAAGGGCCGAACAGGAAAAGCATGAAGCATTGGCTGCAGCCGATTTGAAACGATCTGCGTTGATCCGTAATGCTTCAATTGTAGGATTAATACTGGCTTTAGGTTTGGTACTGGTTGTCTTACAGGGATACAATCAGAAAAAGCGGGCGAATGAAATTATTTCAAAGCAAAAACAGGAAGTAGAATTGCAAAAGGAAATTGTTGATTTTAAAAACAAGGAAATGCTGCAAAGTATACGTTATGCAGAACATATACAAAAGATATTGCTCAAAGAAGAAGAGTATGTAAGCCGGCATTTACCAGATCACTTTATTCTATATAAACCCAAAGATATTGTAAGCGGTGATTTTTATTGGGGCTATGAAAAAAATGAATATTGGTATGTAGCAGCAGCCGACTGCACAGGGCATGGAGTGCCCGGTGCGCTTATGAGTATGCTGGGTATTTCATTTCTTAACGAAATCATTTCGGGCGAAAAAATCCTTTCGCCTTCAGAGATACTGGATTCATTACGAGAAAAAATAATCAGGCATCTTGGGCAGACCGGCGCTGAAGGAAAAAGCACTGACGGAATGGACATATCCCTTGCCATGATAAATAGTAAAACAATGGAAGTGCAATGGGCAGGTGCAAACAACTCTGTATATATCATAAAGAATAATTTATTAAGCGAAATAAAAGCTGACAAGCAACCTATTGGTTATCACCTGAGCATGAAACCATTTACAAATCATGTTCTGGATATTGATAAAGGAAGCCGCATGTATTTATTAACAGATGGTTATGCAGATCAGTTTGGCGGGCCTCATGGAAAAAAATTCAAATACAAACAACTTGAGGAGACCTTAATCTCTATAAATAAATTACCTACCGCGCAACAAAAACAACATCTAAATAATGCCTTTGAAAGCTGGAAGGGTAAATATGATCAGGTCGACGATGTATGCATTATAGGCATACATATTTAATGTACATACATTTATTATCATTCTTAGCTTCGATTTTCATATACGTATTTGTACCTAATTTTCACGCCACTAAATGTCCTATCTTGAGGGAGAATTAAACAGGCTATTTCATGATCCATCTTGATGCATTAATTTTCCAAATGAGTGAGCAGGAGTATGAGGCTTTGCGAAGCGATCTTGCAAAAAATAAAGCAGACAAATTTCTTTCTTTGCTTGGTTACATAAAAGAGGGAAGGTTAAGCGATGAGCAAATATCTTCAACACTGAACGTAAACCAAAGCGCGTATTATACACTCAAGTCGAGATTGCACGACAAAATACAGGATGTAATTTCGTCGGGCTTAACGGGAATGAAAATGAAACTGGCGGTTTCTGTTTCCAACATCCCTGATCTTGTTTATAATACTCCGCGTGAGACAGCGATTGCAATCCTTAAAAAACTAGAAGAAGATCTGATTGAAAATGATCTTCCGCATGAGTTAAGAGGTGTATATAGTGCATTGAAAAAACTGCATCTGCATTCTCCTAAGTACTTTACATATTCTCAGAAATACAATAAGCATTTAGCGTACATTGCTTCAATTGATAAGAGTGAAGAATTAATTGCACAGTTCAATAAAACATTAAGTATTTATTACTTGTCGAAAAAGAAGGAGCACATCGACGTATTACATTTAATAAAAAAAGAGGTTTCAAACATAAGCCACCTGTATCAATCTCATCATCTTCGCATAAACAAAATTATTGTTGATTTGTCTTTTGCGCTTTTTATTCCACTTCCTGAAGCCGTACAGAATGATTCTCCTGTTGAAGATATGTTAAATGAGATGGAAAAAATACTTACAAAATATTCGGATGATAAATCATACGGACATTTGCGTTTGGTATACTACTTTTTTTCTTTTGAATACTATCGTTCCATAAAGCAACATAAAAAGGCCTCTGTTTATTTTTATAAGCTGAACGAACATTTACCTGTCTTTTTGCAATACAATTTTTGTTGTTTCACAACTAAATTTTTGTTGTCGGCGCTTGGATTCAAACCATTTTTAAATTCAGAAGATAATAGCGGAGCTACTTTCCTTAAGTTTGGAAATTTTATTCCGGATTTAAATGATGTACCGAATTATATAAATTATCAGTTTTCACGGGCAGTACTATCTGTAAATGAAAAAAATTACACAGAGGCTATTGGCATTATCAACGGATTGTTAGGTGAAGTCAGCTTCCGTGAATATCCTTTTGCAGAAGCAGAAGTGAAGTTGTTACTTGCATTTTTATATTTCAGAAGAGGATTGATGGAAAATGCAGCCTCTTTATTAAAAAGTTTGTCAAGAAAAATCAGGGAACACAATACCAGCAATGAGTATAAAAATGCTTTAATGTTGTTGAAGATTGTTAATCTCAAATTGCAAACGGAATCGGACCAAAAGAAAATATCCAGACACATAATGCAATTTTTACAGGTAAATGATGGAACATATAAGATTCTGGACTGTCTTAACCTGAATGAAGATTTCCTGTTACAATGAAATTGCGAATGAAAAATTGTTGCTGAAATATCTGCTTACTGTCTGCCGATTGAAGAAAGCGCTTCCTGCGTAAGAGGTTTGCTGAGATAGCCAATCACACTTTTATATTGTTTGCTTCTTATTTCGTCTTCGGCATTTATTGAGGAAGAAAGAATAACAATTTTAATATTGGAAACTCCCGATTTCTCAAACTCCTCGACAAACTGAAATCCATCCATGATGGGCATGTTAATATCAAGCAATATCAATTCAGGACTAAGTTGTCTTCCCGCATCTCCAATACGTTGCAGATTATTGATGAATTCCAATGCACTTTTGCTACTGGTGTGAATGTAAACATAGTCCGAAAAATTGCAACCTTCGATCATTTTCCCATTTATGAAATTGTCGATTTCGTTGTCGTCAACTAACATTACGGCGGAATATTTCGTTGTTGGCTTTTTCATTTGCAATCGTCTGCTATATTATATATGCTGCTTCTTTAACCGTGTTGAGTTTTTGCGCTTCTGTTACAGGCAAATATACTTTAAAGACTGAACCTTCCATATGTTTACTTTGAAAACTTATGTGTCCGCCAAGTTTTTGTATGAGTTTATTTGCAATATACAAACCGAGCCCTGCACCTTTTGACATCTCAGTCCCCCGAAAAAACATTTCAAAAATCCGATTCTGTACAAGTGGAGCAATGCCGATACCATTGTCTGCAATTTCAATCTCAATTCCTTGTCCGCATGGATTTACCTGTAGTTGTATAAATGCTTCCCGATTATTCTGATTGCAATACTTAATAGAGTTATCAATGAGATATTGCAGACTAAGCTGCAATAAGCGTGAATCTGTGTGAATGAAATGGATGTCATTAAATTTCGTGTGGACAACTATATTTTCCAATTGACCAATAGCCGAAAAGCGATTAAAGATATTTTTTGTCAGGTCGGCAATGTTTACTTTCTGAACGTTTACTTCTCCCAGACCGATTGCAGATACCTGGAGTAGCTCCTGCAGTGTTTTGTCGAGTTGCCTGGCGCAGTCTGCAATCATGTTGAAATAAGCCAATGACTCTTTATGATCAATTTCTGAAGAAGCCAGATTTGCAAGACCAATAATTGATGCCAGAGGTCCGCGTATATCATGAGAGGCTTTGTAAACAAAGGTGTTGAACTCTTTGGTTTTTCTATTCAAGGCCGTGGTCAACGAATCTTCTTTTCTATTGACATAGCTTATGTTTCTTACGGTTCCCATCTTTCCTTTTTTTTGTAAACTGATTTATAGTCCGTTGTTGTTTAAGACAATTGAAAATTCCGAAAATTATCAACAAAAAACATCGTATGAAATACATAGGAGTACGGTAAATTACTAATGTAATTTTCTACGTATTTATACCTAGAAAACATAATGAAGAATTGATTAAGTTTGAAAGATTCAATTTATTACAGGTTTGAACATTGAATTAGATTTTGAAACAGAGTACTTTAGGAATGCAAAAAATGAAGGCGGTATAAATTAAGTATGACGAAACCCGATAAAATGAATGAAATGAAAAACAATATAAGTAATTTTAAAAACACAAAACAACAAACGAATATATCGCTCGTTATGTCGCAAAATAATACAAAGGTTATTGCCAGAAAAAATTTGAAGGTGCTTATAACTGATGATCACCAGATGGTGAGAGATGGTATACGTACAATGTTGGAGTCTCAAAAGGAAAAATATGATTTTGTGATAACTGAAGCGAGCAGTGGAGAAGAGGCGCTGGAATTAGTTCAGAAAAATAAGTTTGATGTTGTATTAATGGATTATCAGATGCCAGGCATGAATGGGTCGGAGACTACCTATGAAATCCTCATCTATAAACCGGGAACAAAAGTTCTGGCCTTATCCAATTATGATGAATACACATATGTTAAAAATATAATCGACTCAGGAGCTTTAGGATATGTATTGAAAAATGTTTCTCCGGGGGAATTGGTTATTGCTATTGAAACCATCATGCGTGGAAAATTATATTATGCAAATGACATAGCCCAGATCCTGATTAATAATAGCGGCAACCGGACAAAAATGGGGAACATTCATCTGACAAAAAGAGAACTGGAAGTCCTTAAGCTCATTGCAAATGAAATGAGTAATAAAGAAATTGCATCTAAACTCCACATAGAAAAAAGAACTGTAGATGCGCACCGTCAGAATATGCTAAACAAATTAAACGCAAAAAATACGGTAAGTCTGGTTAAGCTGGCTATCGAATATAAATTGATTTAGTTTGCCTTCAACGTGTTGAATTACCTGTAAAATCAAACGAAAATTCGTTTCAATTCAGTCTGTATAAATTTGCCCTTCCTCCTTATTAGCCTTACCTTTGTACTACAAAATCAAAGGCAATGAATATTACAAAAGAACAGGTTTTAGAGGCTTTAAAAAATGTTGATGACCCTGACCTAAAAAAGGATATAGTGACGCTGGGAATGGTAAGGGACCTGGTAGTGGAAGGTGAAAATGTGAATTTTACGGTCATGCTTACGACTCCTGCATGTCCAATGAAAGAAATGATCCACAAGGCTTCAGTGAATGCAGTTTTACATTTTGTAAATAAAAACGCAAAAGTGAATGTGAAAATGGATGCCGATGTAACTTCCCGTAAAAAGGATAAATCAGCTTTACCAGGTGTTAAGAATATAATCGCGGTTGCTTCCGGAAAAGGCGGTGTTGGGAAATCGACCGTTGCCGCAAATCTTGCAGTGGCACTTGTTAAGCAAGGCGCTAAAGTAGGATTAGTAGATGCAGATGTGTATGGACCCTCCGTACCTATTATGTTTGATGTGGCAGATGAACGTCCGCTTATGAAAACAATGGAAGACGGCGTAAATAAAATGATTCCCATTGAGAGCTATGGTGTAAAATTGAATTCTATAGGTTTTATGGCAGCACCGGGCCAGGCTATACCTTACAGGGGACCTATGGCATCCAAAGCATTGGTGGAGCTGATTACTAAAACAGATTGGGGCGAACTGGACTACCTTATTGTTGATCTTCCTCCGGGGACGGGGGATATCCATATTTCCATTGTAACAACTATACCTGTAACAGGTGCAGTGATTGTAAGTACTCCACAACTGGTGGCTTTGTCTGATGCCCAAAGAGGAGTAAGCATGTTCCTGTTGCCTCAGGTGAATGTTCCTGTTCTTGGCGTAGTGGAAAATATGGCTTATTTTACTCCGGAAGAATTGCCAAATAATAAATATTACATTTTCGGAAAAGATGGTGGTAAGGGGATGGCCGAAAAACTAGGTGTACCTTTATTAGGCCAGATCCCGCTTGTACAAAGTATTTGCGAAGCAGGGGATGCCGGGCGTCCGGTTGTATTGCAGGAAACAACTCCACAGGCACTTGCATTTATTGAACTTGCCAAAGCCGTTGCTCAGCAGGTAGCCATTAAAAACAGTGCACCCGTGGCGGTGGAAGCATAAGTAATTTATTGTAAATTTATTTCACGTATGCAATCAGAATTAAATAAACGCGTTGAAGATGCACTGAACCAGATCAGGCCGTACCTGGAGGCAGATGGAGGAAACGTATCTCTTGTAGAAGTTACTGCTGATATGGTTGTAAAACTAAAACTGCTTGGAGCCTGCAAAACCTGTACAATGAGCATGATGACTCTGAAAGCAGGAATTGAAGAAACCATTAAGCGGGCTATTCCGGAAATAACTTCTGTAGAAGCTGTCAATACAACGGAATCAGCAGAAGCCTAAGAATTTAATCACTTTACATACTGCACCAACTTCTTATCAGGAAATTTTTCCAGGTAATTTTTTACAGCTTCTTTGTTTAAAGTTATCGTCATCATTTTTAATTTCAGATAATCTTCGTGCATATAAAAGTATCCAGGACTATTTACATTATTATGTCCTCCGCTTCCTGAATCTTTGATCAGAAACCAGGTACCATTTGATTTTTCAAGGTAGCCTACCAGGTGCATAGCGTGATCATCCGTTGTAGCGCCATTCATAAAACGTACTTCCCGCGCCGTTTCATCAATATATTGCGACGGGATATCATAAGTCGGAATCATCATTACGCCAGTGTAAATATTAATACCGCTTTCAGACACATCACCTCCGATAGACATGGAGTAACCGTTCTTTACGGAATTTTTAACGATAGCCATAAAATCATCCAATGGCACATTGTAAAAATCATCGGAGTGCCACCAGTTGTCGGCAGCTTTATATTCTCCCTGGGTCCAGTATGGAATTTCCATCAGTGACATGAAATCGACATAGTCATTCGGGTCTAATTTGCAAACATCTTTCATGTATTCCAGTGCTGTCAGGTCTTTTTCGCCAACCGGAATTTTTACCGGAGGTTCTCCCATGTAAAAATTAAGGATGGATTTGATTGTATTCGTCACTTCCATATCATTCCATGCATTTGAGGTTTTAACGGACTGGAGATATGCCTTCATTTCATCTACCATTTTAACATGATTGTGATAAGGCTGCCCGATTTTTAAACCTGTATAGGCATTGGCAGGCAGGAGTCCGTATTTACGCATCATATTTGCAACCGCACCTGTTTCGGAACCTTCATCGAAAATAGATTTTCCACGGGTGCGGACAAATTCATGGGCCTTTTCAACATACTGCCAGTATACCGTAAATGGTTCGGATAATTTAATTTCCTGTTTGGTCAAACGGTTAATTTCTGCTTCATAAAATGAAGTCGTTGAAAAACACCAGCAGGTACCTGTTTCACCTTGTGATAAAGGCTTCTCAGCCCATACGGTTTTAAATTCGGCGGCTGATTTCGGAACATCTATCCCGGTTTGGTCCATTAATAACTTTTTGGGTTCTTCCGGTTTTCTGGTGCCGTTAAAAACCTCATCGGCTTTCTTTATTTGCTCGTAATATTGGTTGTTATAGGATTTAAAGGCTGCCTTGTCTTTTTTCTCCTGTGCCGTTGCTGTAACTGCTATGGCTGATACAATAATGAATGTAATTTTTTTATTCATAGTAGGGTTGGTTTCAAAAATTGAAGAAAAGCAAATTTACTGCAATGGACAACTCAAATAATGGACTGCATAATTTGTTATTAACAGGGATATTAAAAAAAACCGTCTAATCATTCAAATATACCGTTTGCTAAATGGAACGGATATTCCAATAAGTAGAGAAAAACCGGAGTAGGCATAACGGTATATTTGTTTTGAAAGCAGAATAAAAGCAATTATTAAACCTCTTCACGAAAATTTCTGCAGATGTTAAGCAGATCATTGATGTTTCAAACTATAGTAAAGGGGTTTACTTTGTTGAAGCGGAAGATCTGAAAACTAAAACTGCAGAAAGAAAAAGATTGGTCTTGCAATAAGACCAATCTTTATTAAATTTTTATCCGTTGTCTGATTGCCTCAAATAAAATTATTCCTGTTGCAACAGAAACATTCAGCGATTCAATTGTTCCATTCATTGGAATTTTTACCAGTTCATCAGAACGTTTTAAATATTCTCCGGAAATACCGTCTTCTTCTGAACCCATTATAATTGCTGCAGGAGAGGTGAGGTCGCAATCAAAATGATATTGTTCTGCCTTTTCTGTGCAGGCTATAAGTTTCAATCCGCTTTCTTTTAAATAATCAATGGTTTGTTTTAAGTTGTCTTCTCTGCAAACCGGAATTTTATGTAAAGCGCCAGCTGATGTTTTAATGGCATCTGCATTTACCTGTGCAGCACCACGGGTCGGAATAATAATAGCATCTACACCTGCACATTCAGCACTCCTGCTGATCGCTCCAAAATTTCGCACGTCTGTGATCCGGTCTAAAATCAATAATAGAGGCACTTTCCCTTCTTCAAAAAGAGTTGGAAGTATGTCTTCAATTTTCTGATAGGTGACCGAAGATAAATACCCTACAACACCCTGATGATTTTTTCCGGTCAACCGGTTTAGCTTTTCTATTGGAACATACTGTACAGGAATATTCCGCTCATGCACAAGAGACATTAATTCCCGGGACAATTCATTGCTTAAACCTGTTTGCAAAAAAAGTTTGTCTACTTCCTTATCCGCACGTATTGCCTCTATTACAGCACGCGTACCGAATAACATCATTTTGTCATCCTGCTTTTCTCTTTTTTCCCTGTAATGCATAAATTAGTTTTGAAGATAAATTCGTCCCTGTCTCCAGATATCAACTGCCCTGTACCAATTGGATTTATAAACAGAGGAACGCTGCAGGTAGTAGTCGTTATTTGAAAACGGATTTGTAACCCTGTTGAAATTAAAACTTAATGAGCCTAAATTTCCGTCTTCGCCATATACCCAGGTCTCAGCATCCGTTGCCCGGTAAACCAGGTTTGGCGGGCCAAAAATAAGATAGATCATTCCACGATCTGTTTTCCATCCTTCCACGTAAGAACTATAAAAAGTATTGGCATCTTTTACACGATTGTAAAATTTACGGATCACTTCTTTTGCGCGGTCCTGTCCACCGGCACAGTTTATCCAGAAATTTTCTACCGCAAGTTTTTTATTTTTGCTATTCAGCATGTCTTCGTATTCATCTTTGGAAGTCATGTAACGCAAAGGATAAATCATTTGTTCTGCTCTCATGATCCCCGGGAATCCTTCATGGAACCGGTAAAGGGCAAGACCTTCACGTTGATTGGTATCAAGCATAAAATGATACATGCCAAGCTTGGCTAAATTGACAAAAACAGTACCTGAATCATTCAACTGTAAAATAAAAGTACTGTCGGGCTTATAAGCGAAAGGCTTGGGTTCTATAATAGAAAACGGCGGAGAAGCAACGGGAAAGTCACGGTTATAACGTTTGACAAATAATTTTGCATTTGGCGAACGTTTGTAGGTTATAGAAACTTCTTCTTTTGCATCCAGATAATTTCTGCAGATCGGTAAGCCATTTTCTTTATTTCGAACAATAAAGTTTTGGGCATCCATCAAGTTTGTTTTGTAAATATCAATATAACGTTCGATCTGCTGGTTGCGGTTAAGATCATAAAAATCCAGCTTCAATAAATAATTGCTTCCGAAAGCTGCCTTGACGGTTATTTTACCATTTACTATTTTTTCAGCACCATTTGCATACTTGTCTGTTATGCTGATTGAACCGCTGTCGATTGCAACTTTGGCTTCATAAGAACCCTGTAAAGTATAAGCAATGCGGATTCTGGCGGTCATTTCTTCCTCATTCGGCTGTTTGCTGTACAGAAGCTCAGGTGAATTAATGGAAAAATAAATATCTGTAGTTGCGTCAGTATTATTGTAAACCTGTACTTCAGGATGAATGACTGATGCATCAATCCTGTAAAGATCTGATAAGTCGCGGTTTACTGCCCTACGCGATGAGTTGCAGGAATAGCCCAGGAATGCGATGATGAATATGGATATAATTTTTTTCATATGTTATTTTCCGGCAATAATCCTGCCGGATCGTCTGCATCTTCGACCAGGTCTTTGCCGATGCTTTTTGTTGCTTTTGCGCCAAGCGCTTTAATTTTTTCTGCCGTGGTAATCAGGTTTCCTTTACCCTGCGATAAACGTTTAAATGCACTGGAATAGGAGTCCTGGGAACGTTGCAGGTTTTTTTCAATGTCTTTCATGTCTTCAATAAACCTAAAGAATTCATCGTACAAACTTCCTCCGATGCGTGCAATTTCAATGGCGTTCCGATTCTGACGTTCCTGCTTCCAGATGGAAGATATGGTTCGTAAAGTTGCAAGCAATGTAGACGGACTTACAATTACGATTTTACGGTCCCAGGCATAATTGAATAATTCCTGGTCAGCCTGAACAGCAAGACTGAATGAAGATTCAATGGGAATGAAAAGTAAAACGAAATCCGGGGAGTTGAACTGAGATGAAGTCTGGTAATTTTTTTCACTTAGGTTTTTAATATGAGTTTTAACGGAAAGTATATGTTCTTTTAAAAACTGTACACGTTCTTCCTCATTTTCGGAATTAACAAAAGCGTCGTAAGCCAGCAATGAAACTTTCGAATCGACTACCACATGTTTTTCATCCGGTAAATAAATGATCACATCCGGCTTAATGATTACGCCATCCACGTTCAGTGCTGTGACCTGGGTTTTGTACTCGCTGTCTTTTATTAATCCGGAACGCTCCAGCACTTTTTCCAGAATTACTTCTCCCCAATTGCCTTGTTTTTTGTTGTCACCTTTCAACGCTTTGGTAAGGTTATTTGCCTCTTCGCTGATTCTGCTGTTGAGCTCGTATAATTTTTTTACTTCTTCTTTCAGACTGATGCGATCACGAAGTTCTTTGTCGTAATTATCTCCGACTGTCTTTTCAAATTTTTCAATTTTCTCTTTCAGAGGATTTAAAATACCATCAATATTTGTTTTATTCTGCTCGGTAAATTTTTTTGATTTTTCATCGAGGATTTTATTAGCAATATTTTCAAACTCTGCTGCAAAACGTTTTTGGAGCTCTTCAAATTCGGTCTTTTGCGTTGCCAGGCGCTCGTTCATGTTTTTAAAAGCTTCTTCGGCTTTTGCAAGGCGATTATTTGCTGTGCTTAATTCTTTTTGCTCTGTTTCGTACAGACGGGAAATTTTTTCGATTTCATTTAAATTGTTGCTGACTTTTTCCTGCAAGACCGCCTTTTCTGTAGTGAGTGTGGCGGAAATAGCCTGCATTTTTTGAATAGTTTCTTCCAGGTTACGTTGTTCAGTTTCGGAAATACCAGACGACCGGTTTTTAAAGTATAACCACGCCATTCCGAAACCAACTGAGATACCGATGAGGAGAAAAACTACATTGAGCATTGGGTAAATTTAGCATTAAAAATGCGCTCATCCAAAACAAAAATGGGATGTAGAATGCCCACTGTTGTAGCCGCTTTAAGACATTCTTTTTTCTTAGAATTTATAAGAAATTCCAACGCCCAATGCTTCCTGGAATTGCGTCTTCGGGCCTTTTGCAACGACTACGTTTTTATAAGTCGTGCCACCAATTGTTACATCCGCATAAGTAGGAATAGCAATGTTGTTATCATATAATAAATGAGTCGTAATATTAAACGATAATAATTTTCCGGCTTTAACAGTAAGCATTGTCAGCCAGTCTACGTTTATATTACCTCTGTTTTCAACATGTTTATCGGTGTAATTGTTGAATAAGCTGACTGTGGTAAACAAATTTACGTTCTTAATAAGATCTTTTTGAAAACGCGTTCGCAGGTAAGCACCGAATTCGGTGCGTAGCATTTTTCCGGACGTAAGCTTATTTCCAGCTGCATCATACGTTGCAGGATCCACGCCAAATTGCCCGGCATCGGCTAACGTTTGATCAGACACAACTACAAGGCGACCAGTTGCAGGCGATAAGAATAGTGAAAAATAGGAAGTCGGTTTGTATTCCATACCAAGGGCGATGCTAATGTATGCGGGTGCTGCAAATTTTGAAATCACGGTGCTATCATTTGGATAATTATATCCTTTCGCAAATTGGGATTTCATATTAAGCAAGGCACTGTAGTAAAAACTCCCCTTTGCTTCATGGCCATATGTAGAGTTCAACTCTATTCTGTCGTCATTTTTATGAAGCTTCGATCCGTCGGATTTGAGCATTCCATAACCTAGATCAAGCGTATTATCCCAGGCTATTTTTCCTTTTTTATAATTGGCAAAAAAACTTCCTACAAATGCTCCGGACAAGGCATTTTCACCGCCTGCGGCCCAATTGGTAAGAGATACCTGGTTGAAGCTAATAGAGATAAAGCCACCTTTTTTCCAGGAAGTATCTGCAGTTGCTTTTGTAGCATCCTGGGCACTCAGGAATAATCCGTTTGCAATCAGAATTATGGTTAACGTAAATATCTTCTTCATAAATTATTTGTTTTTCAGTAAGTCACGGATTTCGGTTAATAGAACTTCTTCTTTCGTTGGAGCAGCAACTACCGGTGCGGCATCCTGTTTCTTTTTAAGGGCATTCATTCCTTTGATGATCATAAACATTACGAATGCTATAATGATAAAATTAATAATAGCACCTGCAAATGCCCCAAGCATTACATTGGTTTTTCCAATTTGCAATTTATGATTGCTCAGGTCCTCGATCTGAAAAACTAAACCAATAAGCGGCATAAATATTCCATCAATAAATGTTTTGGTGACGGTGCCGAAAGAAGCTCCAATAACAATACCTATTGCCATATCTATGAGATTACCTCTCATGGCAAAATCTTTAAATTCTTTTACTATACTCATGTTTTCTTTTTTTGTGGTCGGCTAAGATGTCAAAAATAGTTCACTAAACCAAAGTGAACTTTGCCAGATTTTAAATAAATGGGATTTCCGAACTGACTTCCCAGTGCATAGTCGAGGGAGAAGATACCGGCCTTTGTTTCAAAATTCACACCAGCACCAAAACCATAAGGGGTATCATGAACGTACTGATTAATGCTGCTGTTTTCATAGAAGGCACCATCGTAAAATAAATGCAGATAAGAATTTTGCTCAAGCAAAAAACGGTATTCAATGGTAGCAATGACATACGCCGACGCCCTGATCGATTCTTCATCAAATCCTCGCAGTGTTTTTAACCCGCCTATTCTGTAAAGTTCATTCTGGAAAAGACTGGGACCAGCAATGTACGCCGACTTTGCTGCAAGTTCAATTACGTTTCTTCCGATGATGGGAAAATAATAAGCGGCATTCAGGTCGCCTGAATATTGAAGCGATTTCAATTCGACGTTATTATAAACAACCGGATTTAACGCCGGATTTTTGGTAATTGTTTTAGCGCCAACTGCAGTATTGAAAATAATGCTGTATCCTTTGCGAGGATTAAAACGATAGTCCAGCTTTTCAAGTTTTATTCCGATTCCGTACGAGTTAGAAGAGACATCTGCATATGCAGGCAACGTAGTAACATTTTCCAATCCGCTTGTAGAAAGTAAATGGGATGTTTTGTTGGCATAAAAAAGCTTGAAATAATTTCCACCGGAAATAAGATATTGAAGTCCGATGCTATTATACACATCGATATAAGTAGTATCAAGTTTGTATAATTTTAAATTGTAGTCGATCCCAAACGGCGTTGAAAATAGAAATGGATAATTTAAATTGACTTTCAGATCCTGTGTGTTTTTTTGTAAACTTCTCCAATTGAGATCAATCAGTTCACCTCGACTAAATGAATTCTGAAGTTTCAATTGCACATCTCCTGTTACTAAAAGTTTACCGGTTACATTATCAGGTAGAAAACCTATGATCCCATCAAACTGGCTCGCCTTGCGTTTTTCAAGTTCAAGTATCAGTTTGGTTTCTTTGTCTGTAAATAAAATCCTGAATGGTTTTGCTTCCCGCAGAAATGGAAGTTCCTTTAAACGTGGACTAATATTATGTACGCGCGACTCATTGTACAGGCTTCCCTGTTTTACACCTATGTACGTATAGATATAGACCGGCGCGACTTTCGCTGTTCCTCTTATAATTAAACTGTCGATTTTTACCTGTTTGTTTTTTTCAATATCAAGCGTTGCCGAAATACTGTTATCCGAAATAGCTATTTTATCTAATCCTGCAGAAGCAAAAGGATATCCGTTATTTTCATAATACACAATTATTTTTTCCAGCAGTTGTTTTACGTTCTTGTAATTTAATTTTTGATCGGCGTACAATTTTTCACGGAAACCGATTTCACTTAACATTCCTTCATCCGCATTGCCTTTTGAAAGATGTGCCCATTTGTATTGTTGCCCAATGTGAATATAGGCGGTGAGATTTAACGAGTCTTTTATAATGCTGTCGTAAGTGGCAGTTAAATAGGCATTGTCATA
>Ga0206957_1101_pt1 | contig 19927 bp, 19 predicted proteins | sample Alteio_BWOrgHeat_32_FD_152975 | JGI IMG/M metagenome (GOLD analysis project Ga0206957, IMG submission 152975) | Enriched cells from forest soil in Barre Woods Harvard Forest LTER site, Petersham, Massachusetts, United States -... | ecosystem: Environmental > Terrestrial > Soil > Temperate forest >...
TTCAAGACTCCTATCGCGGCCTCCCACGGAGCATCAAATTGTCCAGCAGTTAGATCCCTTGGCTAAGGGAAAATTAAAGATAACGAAGGTGGGTATCAATACGAAAAGTGAAATGGAAAGACTTTTGGATTCAGTTACAAAGGAAAATCTTAAACGTATAAAGGAGCGCCAGGATAAATTTCCCAGAGAAATAAACAGGGCAAAAAAGGTCATTGAATCGATTGAATCCAGAATTCATTTTATCGAGGAACAAAAGAAAAAAACCACATCCCCTGGTGAAAAGAAAAGATTAGATCAAGAGATTAAAAAAGAATTAAGCTATGCTGAAAGAATTTATCAACAAGTTTTTAATCCAAGAGATTGGTCAAAATTTGCCATATCATTACGAAATACGGATGAAGTTGTTTCCTTTATTTATGTGGTTACAAAGGATGAGGAGATCTTGGTAGCCAAGGATGGTGGGGCTGATCGCATGAACCATGCCAAACTGGCCCGCGGCAGAAATGTTTATGCTGCTGGTGAAATAACATTTAGAAGAGAATACAGAGAGAGTAAATGGTATTTATGGGAAGTAAGTACTAAATCGGGGCATTATCAGCCTTTTCCTATTGATATTCTGGAATATGTGATGGAGTTAATCAGAGAGAAATTTTCTTCAGACAACAGGTTGGAAATAAACACAGCTAGGTCTACCGCCACCTTACTAAGAGGTATGGATATAATCGATTTTTGGGAACAGGTTACAGCATTGAATTCTTTACAGTCTGCAGAAACAGACACGGCGATGGTGAGTACTAAGGGGGGTATTGATTTGAGCTCGATCAAAAATAATCTTCAAACGAATGACATTCTGCATTTCCGCCTTGATCCCGCCCAGCTCACTAAGTACCAAAACGCTTCTGGTTTTGTGCCGGTGATTATCAGTATTCGGCCTATGACAAATTTGAGAGCATTTCTTGAAATCTAAGCTATAATTTTTCCATGTCAATGATCTATTTAGCATTAGGTTCAAACCTTGGGGATCGGGCTGGATTTATTCAGCGCGCTATTGAGGAGCTTAAAGAAGGTGGGCTTCGGATCCTTAAAGTTTCAACGGTGATTGAAACCGATCCGGTTGGCGGGCCTGCTCAAGATAAATACCTTAATGCTGTTTTAAAAGTTAGCACGGATTACTCGCCGCAAGAATTACAACTTCTAACCCAAAGTATTGAAAAGAAATTAGGCCGTGTGAAAAAAATTCGCAATGGCCCACGTGTCATTGACATTGATATCTTATTGTATGATGATATTAAATTAGTCACTTCGAAACTTTTAATTCCGCATCCGCGCATGTTTGAACGTTCCTTTGTGATGGGGCCATTGAAGGAAATTGGATGGAAGGATGAAGCTATATGTTGATTATTAAAGATATAAAAAGTTTGCGTAAAGTTTTAGATAAGGCGTCCCGCCAGGAGCAAAAAATTGGCTTTGTCCCGACGATGGGATACTTTCATGAAGGTCATTTAAGCCTCATGCGCCAGGCTAAAAAAGAGTGTGATTTGTGTGTGGTGAGCATTTATGTTAATCCCAAACAGTTTGGCCCTCGCGAAGATTTGAAAAAATACCCTCGGAACTTGAAGCGTGACGTGTCGATGATCGACAAAGAAAATGTTGACATTCTTTTTGTTCCGTCTGATAATGTCGTCTATCCAAAAAGTTATTTGACATACATCGACGTGGAGAAGATCACAGCAACACTCTGCGGCAGATTCAGGCCAGGGCATTTTAAAGGGGTGGCGACGGTAGTGGCCAAACTCCTGAATATGGTTCGTCCCGATATCATGTATTTAGGCCAAAAAGATGCCCAGCAGGTAGCGGTACTCAAGCAAATGGTTACGGATTTGAATTTTCCGGTGACTGTGCGTGTGGTGCCAACAGCCCGAGAGAAAGATGGTTTGGCCATGAGCTCGCGCAATGTTTATTTAACAGCTCAGGAGCGTTTAGAGGCGCCCGTGTTGTACCAAGCGCTTCAAATGGCAGCCAAGCGTATCAAGCAGGGTGAGCGTTCTTCTTTTCAGATTGTCCGTAGTATTACGAATAGTATTACCCAACAGTCTCAGGGTAAAATTCAATACGTCGAATGTGTGGATCCAAATAATCTAGAGCCTTTAAAAACAATTAAAGGCACCGTTTTAATTGCATTAGCTGTATTTTTTGGAAAAACACGACTTATTGATAATGTCATTGTCCCCATTAAAAAAACTTGAAAAGTCGCATGTGCGGATCGGAATTCTAGGTTGCGGGGCCATTGGTTCCCGTATCGCCAAGAGCATTAAGACGGAATGTGATGCAAAAGCCACGGTCACAGCCCTTTTTGATATCAATCCAAGCAAATCAGAAAATCTTCAAAAAGCACTTCCTCATAAAAATATTGTTAAAAAATCGTACCAAGACCTTTTAACCAGCTGTGATTTAGTGGTTGAAGCTGTTAATGCTCCTGATACGTATCAGTTGGTCCGTCAAGCCCTCATGGCAAAGAAGGATGTGCTAGTCATGAGTGTAGGTAAATTTATTGACGATGAATCCATTTTTAAATTTGCCCAGAAACAAGGGGTCAAGGTATTAATTCCATCAGGTGCAATTGCAGGCTTAGATGCCATTAAGGCGGCTAGTCTCGAGCGCATTGATCGCATCACCTTGACCACCCGCAAACCCATTTATGGTTTTGCGGATAATGCCTACGTGCAGGAACGCCGCATTAATTTGTCCCAGATTAAAAAAGAGACTATTTTATTCGACGGCACCGTGCGCGAGGCAGTGAAATGTTTTCCCCAAAATATCAATGTGGCGGCCACCATTGCCTTAGCCTCCAATGCTAAAGATAAATTACGCATCCGTATTGCCACTTCACCTGAATTTAAGGTCAATTCCCATGAGATTGAGGTGATAGGGGAGTTTGGCCGTATGGTGACCAAGACCGAGAATGTGATTTGCCCAGATAATCCCAAGACCAGTTTTTTAGCGGTTTTATCGGCAGTACGAACATTAAAAGAATATTTCCAAGGAGTCAAAATAGGAACATAAGTTTTCATTAATCAACCAACATCCAAGGAGGAAAACAGCATGGCCGCAAAAAAAGTCGCAAAAGTCGGTGTAAAGAAAGAAAAAGGTTTCTTGTATTTCGTTGATAAACAAGGTGATATCTCCTGTGCCAAGATGGCCCGTGGAGACAAAAAAGGCGGAGCCCCTAAGAAGGTCGCCAAGGTTGGTATCAAAAGAGAAGAAGGATACCTTTACTTCATCGACAAACAAGGCGATATTTCTTGTGCCAAGATGGTCCGTGGCGGAACCAAGAAAAAAGCTGCTAAGAAATCAGCTGCTAAGAAGCCAGCTGCTAAGAAGAAAACTGCTAAGAAGAAATAAGCACCTCAATACAGTGTTGTAAAAAATGGGGACGTCTCCGAATTAAATAATTCGGAGACGTCCCCATTTTTCTTTGGTACAATAGGCGTCCTATGGCATCTGAAAATATTGTGATTCGCGGGGCCCGTGAACATAATCTTAAGAATTTTGACCTTACTATCCCACGCAATCAGTTTGTGGTAATCACTGGCTTAAGCGGTTCGGGAAAATCATCCTTGGCTTTTGATACCATTTATGCTGAAGGTCAGCGCCGCTATGTGGAAAGTCTCTCAGCGTACGCCCGGCAATTCCTTGATCAGATGCAGAAGCCTGCGGTCGAACACATCGAGGGTTTGTCGCCTACTATTTCCATCGAGCAAAAAACAGTGTCACGCAATCCGCGTTCAACCGTGGCCACTCAAACCGAAATTTACGATTATTTACGTCTATTATATGCTCGTATCGGCGTGCCGCATTGCCCAAGCTGCGGCAAGAAAATCGAACAGCAATCCGCCCAGCAAATTGTAGATATCATCTTGGCTTTAGATGAAGGAACCAAGATCAATTTGTTAGCGCCCTTAATTCGTGGACGCAAGGGTGAGTATAGAAATATTGGAAAACAGGTGGCCCAATCAGGTTTTGCCCGCATGCGCGTCAATGGCAAGATTTATGAGACGGGTGATGAGGTCAAACTTGATAAATTTAAAATCCATCATATTGAAGTGGTAGTAGATCGCCTCACCATACGCAAAGATGTGCGCAAGCGTTTATCTGATTCAGTGGAGACCGCGCTCAAAACCGGTGAGGGCATGGTCATTGTTGATTTTAACGGCCAAAAAGCGGATCAGATGTTTTCTGAAAAATATGCCTGTCCTGATTGCGGAACTTCCTTAAGTGAAATTGAGCCTCGCATCTTTTCATTTAATTCTCCCTATGGCGCTTGTCCTGAATGCAACGGGCTTGGCACGAAAATGGAAATTGATCCTAATGAACTAGTGCCTGATCCATCCAAACCTTGGGTGAATGCCATTGCCCCATGGAAAAAAGGCCAGCGTGGCTACATGATGTATTACCGGGCTGTCTTAAGGGAAATCGGTAAGGCCAATCGTGTGGATGCGCAACTGCCATTTGACAAACTCGACAAAAAGTTTAAGAAGATCATTTTTTACGGTTCGGAGGAATATGAAGTCTGGGGACGGACTTTTGAAGGAGTAGTTAAATACCTAGAACGTTTATTTAGAGAGACGGACAGTGACTGGCTGAAAGAAGAAATTGCCTCGTTTATGGCTGAAACACCATGCCCTCTGTGTGAAGGGCTGCGCCTTAAAAGAGAATCCTTGGCTGTCAAAATTGCGGAGAAGAGTATTGCTCAAGTCACGTGCTTCTCTATTAAAGAGGCCAAGCAATTCTTTAATCATTTAAATTTGGTTAAGGACAAAAAGATTATCAGCGAAGAAATCCTCAAAGAGATCAATCGCCGTTTGGATTTTTGTATCAATGTGGGCCTGGAATATCTAACCTTGGACCGTCGCAGTGCCACCTTATCCGGCGGTGAGGCTGAACGTATCCGTTTGGCCACCCAAGTAGGCTCAGGCTTGGTAGGGGTAATCTATGTTTTAGATGAGCCTAGTATCGGTTTGCATCAAAAGGACAATGATCGTCTCTTAGCCACCCTGCATGCCTTGCGTGATTTGGGCAACACGCTGATCGTGGTTGAGCATGATGAAGACACCATCCGTCGGGCTGATTATGTGATCGATTTAGGGCCAGGAGCAGGTGAGCATGGCGGCAAAATCATTTATGCCGGAGAAGTTCCAGGCCTTATCAAATGCAAAGAATCCTTAACAGGCCAATATCTGGCGGGTGATTATCAAATCAAGCGTCCGGAAAAACGACGTGAAATTGTGAAAACAGCTTTCCTGCGGATCAAAGGGGCCTCTGAACATAATTTGAAAAATGTGGATGTGAATATTCCTCTTGGCACCTTTACTTGTGTGACGGGAGTTTCAGGTTCAGGTAAATCAACCCTGGTCACGGATGTCTTGCATCATGCGCTGATGCAAAAGATTTATGGAAGCAAGCTTGTCCCTGGCAAATATAAAAAAATCGAAGGGATTGAACATATTGATAAGGTGATTGTGGTGGATCAATCCCCCATTGGCCGCACCCCACGCTCCAACCCAGCGACGTACACGGGAGTTTTCAGCGATATCCGTGATTTATTTGCCCAGATGCCGGAGTCCAAAATGCGTGGGTATAAGCCCGGCCGTTTTAGTTTTAATGTTAAAGGTGGACGCTGCGAAGCTTGCGGTGGAGATGGTATTAAAAAAATTGAAATGCATTTTTTACCGGATGTTTATGTGGAATGTGAGGTTTGTCATGGCAAACGGTTTACCGATCAGACCTTGGAAGTTGAATTTAAGGGTAAGAATATTGCGGATGTCTTAAATCTCTCGGTGATGGAAGCGGTCGAAATTTTTGCGGATATCCCTCGTGTAAAAATTGTATTGCAAACGCTCAACGATGTGGGTTTAGGATATATCCGTTTAGGTCAGGCAGCCACCACCTTGTCTGGTGGAGAAGCCCAACGGGTGAAACTGGCCAGCGAATTATGCAAGCCAGCCACAGGTAAGACATTTTATATTTTAGATGAGCCTACCACGGGTTTGCATTTTGCTGATGTTGATAAATTACTCCAAGTTTTACAGCGCTTGGTTGATCGCGGCAATACGGTTCTGGTCATTGAGCATAATTTGGATGTGGTTAAAAGTGCGGATTACATCATTGATTTAGGGCCTGATGGAGGGGACAAAGGTGGTCAGGTGATCTTTGAAGGTAGTCCAGAGGAGATTATCCGGCATTCCAGCTCACATACTGGTCAGTATCTCAACCATTTTATTAATAAATCTGATTCTAGAAATGTGGCGTTACCTTAAATTTATATTAGAGATGTGCCTAAACAATTCGTAAGTAAATCACGATAATCTTGATATAATATTTTTTCACTAAATATATGATGAAACGATTTCTTTTTTTCATTTTAGCCATTTTTCTGATTGTCCCGATCACTGCCCATGCTCAGACTACTGAGACGGATCTGCTCAACGCGGCTCAACAGGCCTTTAATGATGGCTTTAGCGACATGGCGATCAAATACCTGCAGGATTTTCTACAGAAATATCCCTATAGCCCTAATTTGCCCACGGCTAAATTGCTTTTAGGACAATGTGACTTTCTCAAAGGTCAATACACTCAAGCCCTGAATCTATTTGAAGATTTAAGCGATCAGACCACCAAACGGGATGAAATTCTCTTTTGGCGGGGAGAGACTTATTTAAAGCAAAATCGTATTACCGAAGCTCAGCAGGATTATCAAACCGTGATTGATGATTATGCTCAATCCGATTATGCGCCGCAAGCGTACTATTCCTTGGGCTGGTCATTTTTTCAAGAGAAAAAGTATGAAGAATCAAAGAATGTTTTCTTAAAGTTGATTTCATTATTCCCTAATAGCCAATTGAGCCAAGATGGGATGCTCAAGATTGCTGAATCTAATTATAATTCAGGGGATTTTAGTGACGCGGTCGGGGATTTTGAGCAATATGCGGCCAAGTATCCTAAATCAACCCAGAGCTGTGATGTTAATTTTAACCTTGCAGAAAGTTTGTATTACCTCAATAAATTTGAGGGCGCTCAAGGCTATTATCAGAAAGTGTTGGATTCGCCCTGTGAGGATAATTTAAAACTTACGGCTTTTTCTGCCTTAGGGTGGGCCTACATTAAGCTCAATAAATTTTCTGAGGCTTTAAATGTCTTTAAAAGGGGAGAGAATTTTTGTAAAACCAAAGGTTATTCGGCCCAGGAAATTATTTTAGGAGAAGCCAATTTAGCTTATCAAGAGGGTGCTTATGATAAAGCGTTGGTGCTTTTTACTGGTTTTATCCAAAATTATCCTCAAAGCCCCCAATGGCCCCAAGGGTATTTAGGCCGTGCGAATGTATATTATCTATTGAAACGCTATGAAGATGCCCGTATGGATTATTTGCATTTGATTGAACAAAAAGACCCGGATGTTCTGCAAAAATGCCAATTTGGGTTAGGGTGGTGTGAATTAAAATTAGGACATCTATCGTTGGCTATTTTGCATTTTCAAGAGGCCTATGACCGTGTGACAGATGCTGATGTAAGGGCCAATGCCTTAGTCCAAATGGGTGATGCCTACCAGGAAAGCGGCCAGTGGGATGATGCCGCGATTATGTATCAGCGGGTGAAACGTATATACCCCAACAACCCCATGATGGATTATGTGCTATACCGTCAATCCATTGCTTTTTTGAAATCGGAAAAGATAGATGCTGCGGAAGTTGATCTTAAAGACTTACAGGACAATTATCCGGATAGTAAGTACCTGGATGATATTGATTATTACAAGGGAGTTATTGGTTTTAAGAAGGAAGAATGGTCACGCAGTGCGCATACCATGCAGCGGTACCTGAAAAGCCTTACCCGCCCTAGCGAATTTACCCCTGAAGCCAATTATATCCTGGCCTTATCCTATATGAACTCGAAAGAGCCGGAAGAGGCGCTTAAAGTTTTTCAAAAAATTTTAAGGCTTTATCCTAATGATATTGATATCGCGAAAAATGCTGATATTGGGATTGCCAAATGTAATTTTGAGTTAGGTCAGACGAGGGAAGCGGTACGTCGATTCAAGTTGATTGTTTTCAAGTATTCTAAGACCGATGTTGAATTTGACGCCCTGTTATGGCTGGCCCAGTATTATTTGAAGAATGCGGACGAGGATTCAGCCATCCTGTATTATAATCAAATTCTAACGGATTTTCCTGATGCGCCGCAAATTGATCAAATTCATTATGAATTAGGCCAAGCCTATGAACTGCAAGGACAATCGGATCAAGCGCTTGAACAGTATAAAGCTGTAAGCAGCCGTGATCGGGGGCTTGAAGGCAAGTCTAGGCTTGCCATCGCTGGAATTATTTCTAAGGACATGGATCCCAAGCAAGCTATCGCTGCTTTTGAGAATATTATCGAAACATCACCAGAATACGCGGGAGAAGCTTATTTGAAATTGGGACAACTGTATCGCAATCTGCAGGATTATGAGAAGGAGTTAAATGTTTATCAGAAAGCCCTGCTCGCCCGTGGTCAAATTGATCGTGCCCAAGTACAATTTAATTTGGCTGATACCTTGGAGCTCATGAGCCGTACCGATGAGGCCATTGCCGAATATTTGAAAATCCCGGATCTTTATCCTAATGAAACATCGTGGGTGGTGAAAGCGTATTTGCGGATAGCTAAGATTTATGAAGAGGGCCAAGATTGGGAAGCGGCTAGCGTGACCTATCAAAAGATTATCCAGTTAAATACCCCTGAGGCTATTTATGCTCAGGAGAGATTGGACTGGATCAAAAAAGCTAGAATCAAATAAAGGATATTATGACAGTCGATTTTTTTAACGCATGGGGATTATTAATCAAAGGTGGGGCAATGATGTGGCCGATCTTTTTATTATCCATCATGGCCATCAGCATTGGCATTGAGAAATTTCTTTTTCTGAACAATCTCGATGGTAGTTTTAAGAAATTTAAACCTTTATTTTTTAAAGCATTGAAAGAAAATAGAATGCATGATGCGTTGAGTATTTGCGAAGAAAACGCTCTAGGATTAGGCAATATTTGCAAGGCTGGCTTGATGAAATTTGGATCTTCAGCGGATTTGATGAAAACAGCGATGGAAAAGGAGGCTGTTTTTGAAATACATGGTTTAAAACAACGCCTAGGTCTACTTAGTTTTATCGTTAATGCGGCCCCCTTGCTTGGTTTGTTGGGTACCACCACGGCTTTATGTGTGGTTTTTTACGCGGTACAAATCCGCTCCAATGCTTTAAATCCTTTAAGTCTGGGTGATATGTCCTCAGGGATTTGGCAGGCTTTGATTGCGACATCGGCGGGAATATCGGTTGGGATTATTAGTTTTGCCATTTATAGTTTTACGGCCAATCGGATCAATGATGTGATCATGGTCTTTGAAAAGACCATTCATGAAACTGTTGCTGTTTTGCAGGCGGTGGCAGAACTCAAATCTTCGCAAGGGGCGGAAGATGAGCCTTGAACAATATCAGATTAAGGAAAAAATTTTTCATCCCATCTTGGCCGTTGGTTTTATTAATTTTGTTTTGATCATTAATCTCTTGATCATGTCCACGACTATTTTTGCTAAGCCCTCCGGCGTGTTAATGGAATTTCCTTCTTATCGCGAAGGGATAAGCCAGGGGCGGGAAATTACCATGATGGTCACCAGTGAAAATGTGATCTATGTTGAAGGTCGTGTCGTCACGCTCAATGAGCTTAAGCATTTTTTGGCCGTGGGTGATTTTAGAAGAAACACCTTGATTCTCAAGGTAGACCCGCATGCCTCCATGGGCCGCGTGGCTGATATTCTTGATCTTTGCCGGGGCATACCAGGAGCTAATGTGAATGTCAGTACGATCCTTTAAGATTTTTTCATTGGTGTCCGCGGCTCACATCATCATTTTTAGTGTAGTTTGGGTTGGTTTTACGGCGCCACCTCCCAGGCCAGGAGTAATTTATACCTACGAAGGGGCCTTGCCTGGTCAGGAGACAGAGAGCGAAAATTGGCAAAGTGGTAAATCGGATAAATTTCTTTTCAATCATTTGGGCAGTAGCTTTGACCATTGGGCCCGGTTTCGTGATCCGGCCAAACCCGTAACCTATGATCATCTGGGATTTTAATGTCATTGTGGCTTTGGGTGTAAGTTTATGTTTAGGGGTTGTTATTCTCCTTTGGCTATTCTATACTTTAAGTAGAAGTGGTACAGAGGCTTACAGCGATCGTGAATTTTTTAGGCAGTGTTTTTTTTGCGGCTATTTGTATTTTGATTATTTTAAAAGTTCACCAGGTCACTGCCCACGATGCGGCAGTTATCAAGATTAGATAAGGAAGGCCATGTTCCCACAATTTAAAAAACTTAAGAATAAATCAGGGGTGGTCCTTTTTATTGTTTTGATGACCGTGATGGTCATTATTATTTTTACACTCGGCATGCTCACCCAAAGCGCCAATGAAACTAATTATGCCCAACAGCAGGTGGACCAAATTGCTGCCCAGGAATTATCCAAGGGACTATTTTGGAATGCCTATTCATCAGGGACCATGTCCAATGGTGCGGTGTATTCTCTAAGTGGCAGAAATTATACCATTACCATGACCAATAGTTTGAATACCACCTCAGGGCTCTTCGGTTGGGAAGTTGATGCCAATTACGATACATTCTAGCTTTCTTTGAAGATCTAAAATTCCCACCACTTCGACTAGAAAACATATTTTTCCACAAACAAATTGACAAGGGCTCGTAGGTATTGTCTAATGAAATTTACGTATGAGCTCATCCAAACGGATAGGTTTTTTTTGGGGTGAAGAAAAAATCACCCTGCTTGAATTTGAAAAGAATTCTCCGCAGAAGATTGTCTCAACTCCTTTGGGCAGTCGAAGTGACGCGCCGTCCCCTTTTAGCACCAAACTTACCGAAGAAATACAAATTACCACCGTTCTTAAGAAAACATTGCAGGAAAATCATATCACCGAGGGGTTTTTCTACGTTTCCCTGCCGATGAAAGAAATTATTTTGCGTTCTTTTAGCATTCCCTTTGTGAAACCAGAAAATTTACAGACGGCTATTAAATTTGAAGTTAAGAAATATATTCCTTTTGATATTCAAGATCTTTCATACGCTTTCCATACCATTCCTTATTCTGAAGGGGCTAATAAGCGGCTGCAGGTGGTATTCTTTGCCGCGAGAAAGGATGTATGGTCAAAGTATGAACGTATTTTTAAACAGTTGAATGTGACAGTGGCTTTTTGTGAACCTTACATTGTCAGTTTGGCTAAAAGTCTTTTGTATAGAAAAGAGATAAAGCCTAGCCAGCATTTGGCTTTTTTGACGCTGGAAAGGAATTTGGGCCGCATTTGTTTCATTGATAAAGGGATTCCGCAATTTATCCGGGAATTTCCCATTGTTTCCAATACAGAGGAGACCGGTGAAGTTTTGCTTGAATCATTGAATTCACGGATTGTCACAGAAGTCGTTAATTCCTTTGATTTCTATGCCCGCCAATTTAATGGGGACAGGATCGAAGAGATTTTAGTCCTTTCTGAATTTGTTCAAAAAGACCTGATTGAAAACCTAGAGAGTGAATTGAAGGTTAAAATCACGCGGTTTTCTCCAGTGATTTCCAGCGGTGCTCTTGGTCGTGAATCCAATGATATGGATGCGATCTATGCCATGGGGGCCTGTGTATCATCCTCCATTGAGCCGCTGTCAAAATTTAATTTTTTAGGAGAAGCTCCTGAGGCTAAAAAAGACAATGAAATGATTGTTTTCCTTAAGCCTTTTGTGGGGCTAATCGTCACAGCGTTTTTATGTATTATATTTTTGATTGGCGCTACTTTTTATTTTCAAAAACTGCTCAATGACATCAATGTTCAATATAAACGGATTACAACGCAAGAAGGTCAATTTGCTGGTGAAGACCAAGGGACTATCCAAGGTGATGTGCAATCTAATACGGACCAGTTAAATCAGTTTAAGAATATAAGAACAAAAAGTGACATTACTACCGTCATTCTTAAAATTGCCTCTCATCTGCCCCCAGGAGCTTTGGTGGCAGGTCTTACGATTTCTTATGGAGATCAAAGTGATGCTAATAATCCTCACTTGAGCATTGATATTAAAGGGGATGTCTATAATGATGACCCCAATATGGAAATTGCGGCTGTTAATCAGATTTATACGGATTTAAAGAATGATAAAGAGTTTAGTGCTTATGTGAGCAATGTGGTTTTGGATTCTTTTCATCCACAAGACATGAATGGACGCCAGGTAACAGAGTTTAATATTCACTGTTCATAAAATTATGTTAAATCTCGACAAGATTCAAAAAATCGATATTAATAATATCGATGTGAAAGAAGTCCAAAAGCTTCTGATAGCTAATCAGAAGATGGTAGTGATTGTATTAATGGCCCTATCGCTGGCATTTGTTTGGAAGATGTACGGTGAGTCAAATCAAAAACAAAAATTATTAAGGAATAAAATAACCCAAGAGCAGGCAAAATTAAGCGTCATTCAAGCTAGACAAGATGCTATTAATCAGTTGGCCGATTACAAAGCGTCCATACCCAAGCCCTTGAATGTTTTTGATGTCATCACGCTTATTTCGACAGATGCCAAACAATCGCACACCAGTATTGTTTCCTATACCCCTAGTCAAACCCATGATCTGGGCACGTATAGTGTCATTGATGTGAATTTTACGGTGGCATCGGATGATTTTAAATCAATGATGCTGTTTTTAAGAAAAATTGAGAAGTCCAAGTTCCCGGTGGTCGTGAATTCCTGGTCGGGCCAAGAAGGGGATGATGGCAAAATTTCTTTTACCATGGCCATCAGAGCTGTGCTTATTCATCCATGATAAGAACACTTTTTATTATTCTATTCTTTTTAATGAGTTTTTGTTCATCTAGGGCGGATGAAAATTCTTCCGATGACCAGGCTTTTTTAAAACAGCTTAATGAAATTAAAAATCCGTTTGAAGATGGCTTGCCCAAGCCGGTTATTGTGGCACAGCCAGTGGTTCAGCCATCATCGCCTAAGCCTGTGTACCATCCACCACCACCGCCTGCGCCAATAGTATTGCCTGACATGAGTTTGGATGGGGTGATGGTAGGTGATGGGATGCAGGAAGCTATTATTAATAATGCGGTGGTTTCTCTGGGGGGGGATGTTGAAGGGGCTGTGCTTCTTGATGTTAGCAAACAAGGGGTTCATTTGCTTTATAAGAGAAGAAAATTCTTTTTATCTGTTGAATAGTGCTTCGAGATTCGCTAAGCTATTATAAGTATAAATTGGGAGAAGGAATGTTTAAATCTATTCTACCTAAAGTGGTTTGCATGAGTATTTTTTTGATTACCTCCACCTGTGGATGGGGTCAAGATAATATTGATGATCGTTTCATAAATCCAGATATTACAACCTCTAAGACGATTTTCATTGACGTTAAAGATGTGTCTTTGATGGATGTGCTTAAAATCATTTCTAAGCAATCGGGCTTAAGTTTTATTGCCGCGGAGGATGTGGCTGATAAAAAAATCACTCTTTATCTTAATAAAATTCCCCTTAATCAAGCCTTGATGACCATTTTGGATGCCAATGGACTGACCTATGAAATGCAGCAGGATACTAATGTTTTTGTGGTAAAAGCCAAATATAAAACTGAAAAAACCAAGATCACCCGGGTGTACCAATTAAAATATGCCACTGTTTCTGCTTCAAAGTTAAATACCACCTTGGCTACTGGGGGCTCTGCGTCAGCTTCAGAAGGGTTGGAGCAGGTATTAAAAGATTCTTTGACGGAAGATGGAAAAATTGTCGAAGATCCCCGTACTAACAGTTTGATTATTACGGATGTGCCTGGACAATTTGATATTATTGAAAGCACGATTGCTAAACTTGATGTGCCTGTGCCTCAAGTATTGATTGAAGTTGAAATGCTGGATGTGTCTAAAAGTGTGGCTGATCAACTTGGTATTACCTATGGCGCTAACCCTATCTCTTTTAGAGGTGGTGTGCGTCCTATTAATTTTCCTTTTGGGCCTTTGGTCAGCGGTAATCATAGTCTAACGCCTTCAGTCTTGCCAACCGGAGGAAATCCTTTAAATAACAGTGTTTATCCTGGTGTGGATGCCAGCGGGATGACCGCGGAATTAAATTTTCTGTCCACGCATACGGATGCCAAGACCTTAGCGCGTCCTCGGATATTGACCCTCAATAATCAAACCGCTCAGATTGAAATATCCACTGACCAGGCTATCAGTGTCGAACAAACTTCCTCATCATCAGGTACGTCAGGCAGTACTACGGGAAATACAGTAGAGAGGTATACCACCGGGGTGATTTTAAAAGTTACGCCTCAGGCTAACATGTTGACCCGTGAAATTACCATGGCAGTTTCTCCTAAGGTTATTGATGTTATTCTTTCTCAGGTACAGCCTCCGGCAGGATCTTCTCAGCAAATTTATGATCCTGAAACCCGAGGCTCTGATTCGATGTTAAATCTTAAGGATGGGGAAAGCATGGTTATTGGTGGACTCATGACTAATCAGGATAATGTTACTAAAACCAAGTTGCCGGTTTTAGGAGATTTGCCATTTATTGGTAGTGCGTTTCGTTCCAGTTCCACAAAAAAATCTGAGCGCGAGCTTCTTATTTTTTTAACCCCCCACATCATCGACGATGCTAGCAAATTGACCAATTTTAATTCGGTCACATCTCCATCGACGGCTCAGGCAAGTTTGAATGTGCAGGAAGAAGCCGATCGCGCCCAGGAAGTTGATAACAGTCTAGATAATTTCGAATCAAAGTAAACCTATGGCACGCATGAGAATTGGTGAGCTCTTGATCAAACAAGGGCTCATGACAGAGAATCAGCTTCAGGAAGCTTTGAATATCCAAAAGCAGCAGAAGGGCAGCCGCATTGGTGAAATCCTTATTCAAGTAGGCATGATTAAGGAAGAAGATTTCGCGGTGGCCTTAGGCACCCATCTTTCCCTGCCATTTGCTTCCTACGCTTCAGGATTACTTAAGCCTAAAACTGACCAAGGGCTTGAAAAATTAGTCAGCTACGAATTTTCAAAAAAGAATTTAGTTTTGCCCCTGGCTAAAAATCTGCATTCCTTGACCTGTGCTATTTTTGATCCCCTTGATTATTTTGTCCTCGATAATTTGAAAATTTTGACTGGCTGTGATCTGAATTTGATTGTGGCCACCAAGACAGATCTTGCTAAAGCTATTGATGAATTTTATGTCACTGGCAAAGCCGCCTCGGAGCGTGAGGGAGGTTCAATTCTTGATCAAGCCTTTCAGAAAAGTCTGGCTGAGGGGCAGCAAATTGATCGAGGTGAACTGAGGATAACCAATGTAGACTCAGAGTTGAGTATAGATGCCTTGATTGCTAAGGCGGGTGAAGCTCCGGTTATTAAACTTGTAGATTTAGTGATCCGTCAAGCGATTGATGAGCGGGCCAGTGATATTCACATTGAGCCTTTTAAAGATCATTTGGAAATCCGTTATCGTATCGATGGGGCCTTATATCAGATACCTCCACCAGCGGCCCACTTGCATTTGCCGATCATTTCTCGTATTAAAATTCTGGCCAAAATGGATATTGCCGAAAAGCGTCTGCCTCAAGACGGTGCGATTTCAGCGAAACTTGAAGACCGTGTGGTTGATTTACGTGTTTCAACTATTCCCACCGTCTATGGTGAAAAAGCGGTATTGCGTCTTTTGGATAAGGGGGCTGTCAAACTTGAGTTGGTGAATTTGGGTTACGATGCCAAACAATTGGAGGCCATCCGCAAAGCCTTAAATAGTTCTTATGGATTATTTTTTGTCACCGGCCCAACGGGAAGCGGTAAATCAACAACGCTGTATTCGTGTTTAAATGAAGTTTTTGATCCGAGTTTGAATATCATGACCTGCGAGGACCCTGTTGAATTTAAATTAGACGGGATCAATCAGGTGGCCGTACGCACGGATATTGGTTTGACCTTTGCAGCGGCACTGCGCGCTTTTTTGCGCCAAGATCCTGATATTATCATGGTGGGCGAAGTCCGTGACCTTGAAACCTCGCAAATCTGCGTGCGGGCTGCTTTGACAGGCCATTTGGTTTTATCGACGCTGCATACCAATGATGCAGCTTCAGCCATCGCTCGTCTGATTGATATAGGTGTGCCTCATTATTTGATCACACCGGCCTTGGTCATGGTGGTAGCTCAGCGTTTAGCCCGTAAACTTTGTGCTAAATGCAAGGAGCCTTACGAAACCAACGGATTAGTGGTTGGTGGCTATAAGGTTAAAAGCGATTTGATTTATCGGGCCAAAGGCTGTGATGAATGTAGTCATACAGGTTATAAGGGCCGTGTGGTTGTTTCTGAAGTCATGGCCATTAATGATGAAATTAGAATGTTAATTACAAAATCGGCGGGGCATACGGAAATTAAAGATGCTGCCCGCCGTAATGGGATGGACACTCTTTTTGAATCCGGAATGAAAAAGGTAGAAGCTGGTATTACTAGTGTTGATGAAGTTTTAGGGGTAACCACCGCGTAAGCCTATGCCAAGTTATATTTACGAAGTTGTTGATAGCGCAGGGAATAATAAGACAGAGACGATTGATGCGGCCAATGAGGCTGCCTTGGTCGATAAGCTGCAGAATGAAGGTTTTTTTGTGGTGAGTATCCGGTTGGCTAAGGATAAGGCTGTTGCCGTTAAGACTGTCCGTAAAGAAACGGGAGTTAAATTTGCCCATGAAAAATGTAAAATTGAGGACCTTTTAGTTTTTTCCCGCCAATTGGCTACCATGCTTGAAGCGGGTGTGACTATGTTGCGCACCTTGGATGTTATTATCACGCAAATTCGTAGTAAACAGTTATATACGGCAGTGTCGCAAATTCGTGCTGATATTGAACAGGGTTCTTCCTTGAGTGCTGCTTTAGCTAAACATCCTAAAATTTTTAATCAATTTTGGGTCAGTCTTGCTGAAGTCGGTGAAGCCTCAGGTACCATGCCATTAATCCTTAATAAACTCGCGGACCACGTTGAACAAGATGCCGCGTTTCGTACGGCCATTGTTTCAGCCATGGTCTATCCGTTAATTCTTTTTGTGGTGTGTATTGGGGCAGTGATCTTTTTTGCCTTGGTGGTGGGTCCTAAATTTGAAGAAGTATTTACTTCCATGCATGCCCAATTGCCACTCATGACCAAGATGCTGTTGAACTTTTTTAATTTTTTAAAGAAATATCTTTTTCTGTTGGGTGCAGGGTTTGCAGGTATTGTTTTCTTGATTCGTGGTTATATCGCCACACCCATCGGTCAATTACAATTTGAAAAATTGATATACCAAATGCCCATCCTTGGCGATGTGACAAAACTTATTGTGGTTGAACGTTTTTCTTCACAGATGTCGATACTCGTGGAAAGTGGTGTCCCTATTCTTTATTCACTGGAAATCACTCAGAAATTAGTGGAAAACAAAACTTGCAGTTTAATCCTCGCGGAGGTACGGGCTGGTGTTAGCGAGGGTAAAGGTATTGCTGATGCTTTGTTGGACGAAGAATTTTTTCCTATCATGGCCGTGCAGATGATTAAGGTGGGGGAAGAGACCGGCGAGCTTGGTAAGATGCTTAAACATGTGGCGCATTTTTATCAGGCGCAGGTGGAAGCTTTTATGAAACGTTTTGGTACCATCATTGAGCCTTTCATGCTGGTGTTCATGGCTGCCATGATTGGGACTATTGTGATTGCTATCTTTCTACCTTTATTTAAATTGGGGGGAAATATTCATGGGCATTAAAAAATGGCCGGCTAAAAATAATTTGTTCTTTATTTGACTCTCTTCTCCCACATGCTATACTTTTCTCGTGGGTTGCAGTTATATATAAAAAAACCATTATTTCAAGGAGAATCTTATGGTAAAAGTTAATAATAAAAGCGGTTTTACACTGATTGAAATTATCGTAGTTTTGATCATTATTGGTATTTTGGCAGCTATTGCCTTGCCAAACCTGTTCTCTAACGTACAAACCAGCCAGGGAGCTTCAGCCTTACAAACAGCTACTTCACTCGAAACTCCTATTGAAACCTGCGCTGCTAAGAACAATACCACACCTAGTACGGGTGCCTGTTCTTTCACCACTATTCTATCAAACGGTGCTAGCGCTACATCCGCAACAGCTGGTAACGGTTTTACTATTAGCGTTGCTAACCAGACGGGTACACCATCCGCTAATAGCTTGTTCTATCAATTGCTAGGTAAGGATAGTGGCAGCGTTACTGCCTTCACCTTAAATAGATTAACTTCAGGCGTGTTTTCGTGCGTAGCGGGTGGTTCTCCATACACCAATGTTTGCTAGGAGCTAGTCTTTAAAGGCAGCACCTACAACGGTGCTGCCTTTTTAATTTCTGCCCTTAGAGAATGGGGAATATGAATAAGATTTCCAGCAGGCAAGGTTTCACCCTGATTGAAATCATCGTAGTTTTGATCATTATTGGAATCTTAGCATCAATTGCTTTACCAAATCTTTTTTCAAATGTTCAAACCGCTCAAGGAGCTTCAGCCTTACAAACAGCTACTTCAATGGAAACGCCCATGGAAGCTTGCGCGGCAAGGCATAATATCACACCTAGTACGGGCGTCTGTTCTTTAACAACTATTCTATCAAATGGTGCTAGCGCCACATCCGCAACAGCTGGCAACAGTTTTACTATTAACGTTACTAATCCGACTGGCACACCATCCGCCAATAGCTTGTTTTATCAATTGCAAGGCAAGGATAGTGCCAACGTCACTGCTTTCACATTAAATAGATTAACGTCAGGGGTGTTTTCATGCGTCGCGGGAGGCGCTCCTTATTCGAATGTTTGTTAGAACTTACATGAGGGAGGTAATATGAAAAGATTTTCTACCAATCAAGGTTTCACCCTAATTGAAATTATCGTAGTTTTGATCATTATTGGTATTTTGGCAGCCATTGCCTTGCCAAATCTGTTCTCTAACGTACAAACCAGCCAGGGAGCTTCAGCCTTACAAACAGCTACTTCACTCGAAAGCCCTGTAGAAACCTGCGCGGCAAAGCATAATACCACACCCAGTACGGGTGCCTGTTCTTTCACCACTATTCTATCAAACGGTGCTAGCGCTACATCCGCGACAGCTGGTAACGGTTTTACTATTAATGTTGCTAACCAGACGGGCACACCATCCGCCAATAGCTTGTTCTATCAATTAGTAGGTAAGGATAGTGGCAGCACTACTGCTTTCACATTAAATAGATTAACTTCAGGCGTGTTTTCCTGTGTAGCAGGTGGTTCTCCGTATAATAATGTTTGCTAGAAGCTAGTCTTTAAAAGGCAGTACCAATGATGGTGCTGCCTTTTTTTATGATCAAAAAAAATCCTGCTATTTATCTATTGCTTCTAGTTTATTTTTGTCTTATCCCGCCTATTCTTAGTTATAAAAATTCCTGGGTCCAGCCTGAAGAGTTTTATTTAAAGTTGGGTATTCTAAAAACAGGGCCACAGTTAAATATTCAAGATTTAAAGGCAGGCTTATCATGGGAATTATTTGAATATCAGCCAAGATTAACCCGGCCTTTTTCTTCCTATTTTGAAATCATCGATACCAAATTTCGTGTATGGCTTTGGCATTTTATGGTGCCCATTCCCAATCTATCGTTAACCTGGATATTTTCCCTTATATTAGCTCCGGTATTATTGTTTTTTTTGTTCCTTAATTGTTCTATCAGAGCCCCAGTGGCTGTCACCATGGTGGCTTTTTATTTGATGACACCCGCTGTATTGAGTTATGAGGCCATGTTATTTAGGCCGGCCAAACCCATGGCCAATTTCTTCATTATTTTTTGTCTTTTTTTAGCCTCTAGATTGAAAGTT
>Ga0206957_1102_pt1 | contig 19853 bp, 22 predicted proteins | sample Alteio_BWOrgHeat_32_FD_152975 | JGI IMG/M metagenome (GOLD analysis project Ga0206957, IMG submission 152975) | Enriched cells from forest soil in Barre Woods Harvard Forest LTER site, Petersham, Massachusetts, United States -... | ecosystem: Environmental > Terrestrial > Soil > Temperate forest >...
ATTTCAGGCCGATCTTGCTAAAGCTTATCGTGAAATGGCTGCTGACGAGGGCCGTGAAGCTGAGGCACATGAATGGATAGAAGCTCTTTCCGCCGATGTGAGCGATGAAACGCGGTGAAGCCTGGTGGGTGGCTTTTGATCCCGCTATCGACGGGAAAATTCAGAAAACCAGGCCTGCCGTTATTGTAAGCAATGATATATCTAACAAGGCCCTTAACCGCCTGCAAGTCGTTCCGCTTACAAGCAATACCGGTAAACTTTATCCTTGCGAAGCTTTCGTGAAGGTTCGCGGAATCCCTAGCAAAGCCATGGGCGATCAAATTACAACAGTAAGCAAACTGAGGCTCAAAAACTTTATCGCTTTGCTTTCGGCTGATGATATGGCGGCCATCGAAGCTATTATCAAATTACAGCTTGATTTGTAATTCCCGATAATAATTTGGCCGTAACCGAATTCAACACTGGGAAACCTTTTTCCGTAGTACGCAGTCCGGTACTATCCAATTCGATATAATTTTCCTTTCGCAGAAACTCCAGCGTGGATTCGAGAAATATTTCTTCTGGCTGACGATTGAGAAGAGTGGAAAATTTCTCCCGCCCTATGCCATCTTTTATCCTAAGACCCATCATGATGAATTCTTCTAGCACTTCTTGGTCTTCCAGTTCCGAGCGCTGCTGAATCCCGTGGCCATTTGCAGAAACCGAATCCAGCCAGCCGGATGGATTGTGAATCATCATCATATGTTCGCGAGCAGTAGGGGAGGGGGCTAAACGGCTGTGAGCGCCGGGGCCTACTCCCAAATATTCCTGATAGCGCCAATAGGCAAGGTTATGTTTTGATTCGTAACCGGGGCGGCAGTAATTGGAGATTTCATAGGCGGGCAGGCCTTTTTCGGCGCATAATTCATTAGTCAGTTGATATAAATCCGCCGCCATTTCTTCATCCGGCAATATAAACCCGCCGGTTTTGTAAGCGGCATAAAACGGGGTGCCTTTTTCTATGGTCAGTTGATAAAGCGAGAGGTGGTTTCCTGCCAGTTCCAGCGCTTGGCTCAATTCTTTTTCCCAGGATTCGAGGGTTTGTCCGGGCCGGGCATAAATCAAATCGAATGAAAAATTATCGAAATGTTTTTTTACTTTTTCGAGCGCCGCCAATGCTTCCTTGCTGGAATGTTCGCGGCCAAGAAACTTCAAATCATTATCATTCAGCGCCTGGATTCCCATGGAAATACGGTTTATTCCGGCGGCTTTAAAATCCCGCATTTTTTCCGCTTCCACCGAAGTGGGGTTCGCTTCCAGAGTGATTTCAATATCGGCATCATGCACCCAGCCGTGCTTTATTTTTTCTATTATTTTTTGGGCTGTAGAGGGCGGCATCAATGACGGTGTGCCGCCGCCGAAAAATATGCTGGTGATTTTTCTGGCTTCCAGTTGCGGCAGAAAATAATCTATCTCACGGAGATATGCCGCTAGCCATTTTTCCTGCTCGATATTTGCTGAAACATGGCTGTTAAAATCACAATATGGGCATTTGGACTTGCAGAACGGCCAGTGGATATAAACCGCCAATGGTGTCTCATGACAATTTCTGGTCACAAATTGCCCTCTCTATTGTCATTCCCGCGTAGGCGGGAATCCATAACCACAGGCCTATTCTCTACTGCAAGAGCCTCACCGTCTCTGGAATATAGATTCCCGCCTGCGCGGGAATGACACCGTTTAGGGTATTTAGATCGAGAGTCGGTATCAAAAGGCATTTCTTATCAGTTGATTAAAAGCTTTAGCGCGATGGCTGATTTTGTGTTTTGCCGTCGCATCCATTTCACCGAAAGTAATATCATGATCCTTGGGGATGAAAATGGGGTCATAACCGAAACCTTTATTTCCGCGCGGCGGAAAATTTAGGATGCCGTGAATTTTTCCCTCGAATTCCATGGTTGTGCCGTCCGGCCAGGCGAGCGACAAAGCGCAAACGAAATGTGCAAGGTTGCCAGAAGTATCGCCGGTTTTCGCCAGCAACTCTTCTTCCACTTTTTTCATCGCCAGGGTAAAATTCTTCTCCGGCCCGGCCCAGCGCGCCGAATAAATTCCCGGTTGCCCGTCAAGTGCCGGAACCACCAGCCCCGAATCATCGGCAAGTGCCGGAAGGCTAGCCGCCCGTGCCGAATGCAGGGCTTTAAGCTTCGCATTTTCCTTAAAAGTTTCTCCGGTTTCCTCCGGCTCATCGATACCAAGTTTCTCCGCACCGACCACCTGTATATCGAATCGCGCCAGTAAATCCGCCAGTTCGCGCACTTTTCCCTGGTTATGGGTGGCGAGGACGAGTTTTTTTTCCTTAAGCTTCCGCATGAATATCAAGTGCCCGATTTTGCAGTTGCACAAGTTCCGCGCAAGCGCCCTTCGCCAGTTCGATAAGCCGCATCAGCGTTTCATGCGAAAACGGCTCGCGCTCCGCCGTGCCTTGGACTTCGATGAAATCACCCTTGCCGGTGAATACGAAATTGGCATCGGCATCAGCGCCGCTATCTTCCATATAATCAAGGTCCACCACCGGTTCGCCATTCACCACGCCGCAGGAAATGGCGGCGATATTATCGCGGATGGGCAGCGCGCGTATTATCCTTTGTTTATGCATTTGCTGCAAAGCCAGGTGCAGGGCCACAAAACCGCCGGTGATAGCCGCTGTCCGTGTGCCGCCATCGGCATTTATCACATCGCAATCGATAATGATTTGATTTTCGCCGATAGCGCTTAAATTCACCGCGGAACGCAAAGAGCGGCCAATCAGACGCTGGATTTCCTGGGTGCGGCCGGATTGTTTGCCCTTGGCCGATTCCCTATCCATGCGGCTGTGCGTGGAGCGCGGCAACATGCCATATTCCGCGGTTATCCAGCCTTTCCCGGTATTGCGCAGGAACGGTGGCACGCGTTTTTCCAAGGTGGCGGTGCATAAAACGCGGGTTTTGCCGAAACTGGCCAGGCACGAGCCTTCCGCATATTCGCTGACATTCGGAGTTAATGTAATCTCGCGGAGTTCAGCCGGTTTTCTTCCATTGGCGCGCATTTGTTATTCCTATCTTAGAAAATTTGTGCTCTATAACTAAATATACAGGGCTTTATATATAGTGAAACCAGGGAGTTGCAAGTGACAAAACCGGAAGCTGCCGAAGAATACGAAGAAAATCGCCCGGAAAATGACGGTCAGGAAGAGGCGCTGGAATTGAAAAAAGGCGAGCCCGATGCCGAGTTGCAGAAGCTGGCGGAAGAGAATAACAAGCTCAAAGACCAGGTGTTGCGCGCTCTCGCCGATGCCGAAAATGCCAGGCGGCGGGCGGCGATAGACGTTGAGGAAGCCGGAAAATACGCCGTGGTTTCCTTCGCGCGCGATTTGATAAATGTACTCGAGAATTTGAATCGCGCCGAGCAGAATATTCCGGCGGAAATGTCGGATAATCCCGCGCTAAAAAATTTCCTTGATGGCATATCGCTCACCAAAAAAGAGCTGCTTAGCGCTTTCGAAAAGCATGGCCTGAAGCGCATCGACCCCATGGGCGAGAAATTCGACCATAATTTCCATCAGGCGATAGCGGAGGTGGAATCAGCCGAACAGGCACCGGGAACGGTTATTAATGTGGTGCAAGCGGGTTATGTTATCCGCGACAGGCTGCTCCGGCCCGCAATGGTGGCGGTGGCGAAGGCGGTGGTTTCCGGGGAGTAACCAGTAGTAAAAAAGAACAGCTATTGTGGGCAGAATCCCACAAAAATGCCTTGCTTATAAAAGTTTTGCGTGGTATACTTGACTCAAAGGATTGGGGATTCCCGGTCGACATTAAGCCTCGGGGTTACTCTCGGGGCTTAATGTTTTTTGGGGAATATTTTGAGCCCATATCTTTCATAAGTCCCACCATATTTTCTAAATTTTGTCTCAATTATTTCAAAAGCCCGGTTCTGCTTTTCAGGATTAATAATCTTTTTTCCGATAGGATAGGCAACTAAGTCGGCAATCTGTAATCCGGCCAGATTCGCCTTCTTATCACCGAAATATAATTTGAATGGATATTTGCCCCCTATTATCCGATGGAAGGCTAATTCCAAGTCTTTGTCTTCTTGTTTTCCCCGGCATTCAGTAATAATGTGAGTCGGCCTATTTGAAGTAAAACCTGGTAGATGCCTTAAATAATGATGCGCTCTTTCTATACAAAATTCCAAAGCCAGATCATAGGGGTTTTCGGGTTTGTGATATTGGCTTTTAAGAGCCAGTTTATCAATAACCGAAGCAATCAAGGTAAAATTGCATCCAGCTATAAGATCGTTAACTTCTGGAATAAAAACTTCGCGGAGTTTCTGGTCGGTTAAAAACCCAAAATGACCAATTTGTTTCCTTATATCACGCGAATGTAAAATAATATTATCATGTCCAAACCATTTAAATTTGAATCTAGATATAATCGGCAGAATTGAATCGCTATAATCGACTTTTTTAAAAATACAGAAAACCAGTACGAAAACCGGATGTTCCGCATCGATGGAAACTAAGCCATGGTCGCCGCTTTCATCGGCGTAGATTATATATTCACTGCTGTTGTCCATGAGTTTTTGATAGCAAGAATTGGTAACAAGGACAGTCTAGGTGTTTCTTTAATAATTGCTTTCTATAGAATAATGAGACTTTTTTAAAACCCTACCGCCTAACCAAACTATTATAATCCTCCAGCAATTGCTTCGTCACCACACCAATCTCGAAATTGTATTTTTCGATTGAGCCGATGGGGGTTAGTTCGGCGGCGGTGCCGGTTAGGAAGGCTTCGCTGCCGTTTGCTAACTCTTCCGGTTTTATATGCCGCTCCACCACCTCGATGCCGCGTTTTTTGGCGAGGTTGATAACGGTTAATCGGGTGATGCCATTTAGGAAACAATCGGGCGTCGGCGTGTGTAATTTCCCGTCCATTACGATGAAGATATTAGCGCCTGTCGCTTCAGCGATGAATCCCCGGTAATCCAGCATCAGCGCGTCATTGAACCCCGCGGCTTCGGCTTTGTGTTTGCTCATGGTGCATATCATATATAATCCGGCGGCTTTGCTGGCTGTGGGAGCGGTTTCGGGGGAGGGGCGGCGCCAATCGGCTATGCTGAGTTTCAGACCCTTCATGCGCGCATCGTCGGAATAATAAGGCGGCCAGGGCCAGGCGGCGATGGCGGTGTGGATGCGGCTGGTTTGCGAGGAAATCGCCATTTTTTCCGAACCGCGCCAGGAAAATGGGCGCACGTAACCATCTTTCACACCTTGTTTGGCGACGACTTCCCGGGTTGCGTTATCGAGTTCTTCCACGCTATATGGCACCGTGAAACCCAGCAATTCCGCGGATTTCCTGAGGCGCTCGCTATGTTCGGTCAGCTTGAAAACCTTGCCGTTATAAACGCGCTCGCCCTCGAACACGCAAGAGGCATAATGCAATCCGTGATTCAACACATGGATTTTGGCTTCGCGCCACGGCACGAATTTGCCGTTCATCCAGATAAAGCCGTCTCTATCGTCAAAAGGTGCCAGTTCCATTTATTTTATTCCTTTAATTACCATACTAACCTTATATATTTTGATGGATAGTCGGGTCAAGCCCGACTATGACAATTATATGCATATATTAGTTATAGATGATGACCGCCGCCTGCGTGAGCTGCTCGGAAAGTTTCTGCGTAATGAAGGCTATGATGTCGAGACTGCCGAGGATGCCGCCGCCGCTAAGGAAAAAATCAAGGCCGGGAATTTCGATATATTGGTGATGGACCGCATGATGCCGGGGCAGGATGGCGTTTCTTTGAGCCGGGAAATCAGGGAAACCAGCGCCGTGCCGATATTAATGCTGACGGCGATGGGAGAAACTAAGGATAGGATTGACGGCCTGGAGAGCGGAATCGATGATTATCTGGTGAAGCCGTTCGAGCCGCGCGAATTGGTGCTACGCATCGAGAATATATTACGGCGCACCAGCAAAAAAACCGATGCCGTGCGGTTCGGCGATTTTGTTTTTCATATGGAACGCGGAGATTTATATAAGGCCGAGGAGTTTATCGCGCTCACTTCGACCGAACTGAAAATGCTGGAAATATTTGTGCGTAATCTCGATAAACCAGTGCGGCGCGACGAGCTTTCGAAGCTTTTGAACGGGATATCAGAACGTTCAATTGACGTTTCGGTGACGCGGTTGCGCAGGAAAATCGAGGATAACCCGAAAAAGCCATATTACCTACAAACCGCCTGGGGTTCAGGCTATGTGCTGCGCTCGCGCTTGGCGGAGACATAATCCGGCAATACTGATTCGTTGAGTTTTTTTAACTCGCTGATAGCAATTTTTTCATCGGCAATTTGTAAATATTTTGCAATTGTTTTGCCGATTTTCTGGATAGGTATTTTTTGGTTTTTGGCTTTTGCCAGGATTTTGGCGGTATTTTTTGGGGAGATGGAGATAATATAACGTGCTTGGTCTTCGCCGAAGAGAACACTCATAATGTCATTCCCGCCCCGAAACCGGGATAAACTCCGGCGGGAATCCATAGCCACAGGCCTATCGGTTACGGCAAGAATCTCTCCGTCTCTGGAATATGGATTCCCGCCTTCGCGGGAATGACAAGAGAGAGGGGCCGGATGACAAGTAATTTCCGCCCCAATCCCACCCGCCATGCACATTTCCGCAATCGCCACCAACAATCCGCCATCGGAAATATCGTGGCAAACGGCAACGGTTCCAGCCTTTATCAAACCTCTAACAAAATCACCATTACGTTTTTCCGCCTGTAAATCCACCGGCGGCGGCGGGCCTTCTTCCTTGCCCAAAATCTCCCGCAAGAAAAGCGAACAGCCGAGATGGCCCTTGGTTTCACCAATCAGCAATATATCATCGCCGGTTTTGGTGAAGGCATTTCCCGCCCGGCGCTGTAAATCTTCCAAGAGCCCGACGCCGCCGATGGAAGGGGTTGGCAACACGGCTTTGCCGCTAGTTTCATTGTATAAGGAGACATTCCCGGAAACCACCGGATAGTCCAAATATTTGCACGCTTCGGTAATTCCCTGCAAACAGCCAACCAGCTGGCCCATTATTTCCGGCCGCTCCGGGTTGCCGAAATTCAGGCAATTGGTGATGGCAAGGGGTTTCGCGCCAACCGTCGTAATATTGCGCCAGGTTTCCGCCACCGCCTGTTTCCCGCCTTCCACTGGGTCAGCGTAACAATAGCGCGGCGTGCAATCGGAAGTCATCGCTAAGGCCCTATTAGTGCCATGAATACGCACCACCGCCGCATCCCCGCCCGGGCGGGCGATGGTATCATTCATCACCATATGGTCGTATTGCTCGTAAATCCAGCGCTTGCTGGCGAGGTCGGGGCAGGAGAGGAGGGTTTTTAGAGAAGTCCCAAGTTTCAAGTCCCAGGTCCCAAGGTTTTCAAGATTCACTTGGGACTTGGGACTTGGGACTCGAAACTCCCTTTCATAAACCGGCGCTTCATCCGAAAGCGGCGCTACCGGCATTTCGGCGGCGATTTTTCCGTGCATTTTTAGAACCAGATTTCCGGTATCGGTAATTTTTCCAATCACCGCGAAATCCAGGCCCCATTTGTGGAAAATCTTTTCCGCCGCTTTTTCCTGGGACGGTTTCAATATCATCAGCATGCGTTCCTGGCTTTCCGAGAGCATGATTTCATAAGGCGTCATTCCGGTTTCCCGCATCGGGACTTTATCGAGGTTCAGCTCAATCCCGGTGCCGCCTTTTCCGGCCATTTCCAGGGAGGAGGATGTGAGGCCCGCCGCGCCCATATCCTGTATGGCGATAATCGCGTCAGTGGCCATGAGTTCAAGGCAGGCTTCGATTAGCAGCTTTTCCGTGAATGGGTCGCCGACTTGCACGGTGGGGCGTTTTTCTTCGGATTTATCGTCGAATTCGGCGCTTGCCATGGTGGCGCCATGGATGCCGTCACGCCCGGTTTTCGAGCCAACATAAATTACCGAATTACCGATGCCGGAAGCTTTGGAATAAAAAATCTTGTCGGTTTTTGCGATGCCGACCGTCATCGCATTCACCAGAATATTGCCGTTATAGGATGGATGAAACGTACACTCACCGCCGACAGTCGGCACGCCCACGCAATTGCCGTAACCGCCGATTCCGGAGACAACGCCTTCGAGCAGATATTTGGTTTTCGGATGCTCCAGCGCGCCGAACCGCAGCGAATTCAAATTAGCAATCGGCCGCGCGCCCATGGTGAAAACGTCCCGCAATATCCCGCCAACGCCGGTAGCCGCACCCTGATACGGCTCAATGAATGACGGATGATTATGACTCTCCATTTTGAATATCGCCGCCAGCCCGCCACCAATATCAATCACCCCCGCATTCTCCCCCGGCCCGCAAATCACCCACGGAGCTTTAGTTGGAAGTTTTTTGAGGTGAATGCGCGTAGATTTATAAGAACAATGCTCACTCCACATCACGGAGAATATGCCAAGTTCCACAAGATTCGGCTCCCGCTCCATGATTTTGAGGATGCGGGAATATTCATCCTGGGTGAGGTTGTGATCTTTTATTGTTTGGGGGGTTATTTTTGGTTTGGACATTTTTCTTTAGTGCCATTAGGTGCTAGTATAAAACATTCAGGATGCACGCTGGAAAAATCCGGTGTGGTTGGTCTATGTGAGGTGCATTTTCTATTTATAGACCAAGGATCGTCGCCATTACCTGTATTAGAGTCTATGACTACGGAAGAACATTTAGCATCCTGGTTTTTGTTTTCACATTTTTCCTGAACTGCGCCATTAGGGCCCATAACTATAGTACATGAGTTATAATTAGGTTGGGCTATATAAAAAACTACAGCTATACCCACAGTTATTACTATAGATAATGGCACAGTGATGAATGGCTTGGATCTTAGGAAGTAAATAATAATCGTAACCGCAATTAATGCAGGATCGGCTACTAGCGTTGCAGTAAAGTATTCATCAAAAGCTCCAAATATCTCATTGGTATGCTCAGCTTGATCAATGGCATTACTATCTAGACAGACAAAAAGATATTCTGCCAGAACAGGGGTAAGGAAAACAAGCCACTTCTCCTTTCGGCTCATCCATATATTTTTCTTTATAATTATTGCTGCTATTAAGAATGGATGGAAAAAAATAAGAGCAAACATTATTAATTCAACCTGAAGGATCTTGGTTTTTTCCTTCTTTTTTTTGTCGTTTCGATTATCTGCTGAATTTCCTGCGTTTCTTTTGCGGAAGGGCGTTCCTTCTCAAGAGGCATCTTTATTTCCGGATTCATGCCTTATTCTGCCCAGTGCGGCCATCATATCCCTCTGAAAATTATAATAATCATCCGACTGGGAAGAGCGGGGAATATAAGATATGGGACGAGTGCCGGACATAAGATTCCCTATCCGGTCATATAACGTATCTAAATTGTCCCAAATTTTCATACCAACCATTCTAAAACAACCAAGGGAAAAATCAACAGGAATGAATTTACTTAAATTCCGGTTATTTCGGCAGGGTTAATCAGAAATTCTCCATCAATCCCTCAAACATCCCTCTCCCATCCACCCCGCCCAGCGCCTCTTCCGCTAACCGCTCCGGATGCGGCATCAGCCCTAGCACATTTTTCTTCTTATTATAAATCCCGGCAATATTATTCAGCGCCCCGTTCGGATTGGATTTGGCGGTGATTTTGCCGTCCGCATCGCAATAACGGAATGCCACCAGGTTTTTCTCCTCCAATTCCGCCAGCGTTTTCTTATCGGCGAAATAATTTCCCTCATGATGGGCGATGGGGAATTTTACTACCTGGTTTTTTTTGTATTTCGCGGTGAATGGGGTTTTGTTGTTTTCAACCTTCAAATAAACATCCTTGCAGATGAATTTGAGGTTTTTGTTTATCATCAAAGTGCCGGGCAATAAGCCGGATTCGGTGAGGATTTGGAAGCCGTTGCAAATGCCGAGCACATGGCCGCCTTTACCCGCAAATGCGATTACCTCTTTCATAATCGGGGATTTCGCGGCAATCGCCCCGCAGCGCAAATAATCACCATAGGAAAACCCGCCGGGCAGGGCGACTAAATCGACTTTCGGCAGGCTGCTATCGGCGTGCCAGACTTTTAAGGGTTTAGCGCCGCTATTTTCGAGGGCGGTATAAATATCCCGGTCGCAATTGGAGCCAGGGAAGACGATGACGGCGGCTTTCATATTTTTAGTGCAATACCGATGCTATATCCCTTGCGCCGTTATATATCCGGAGGATTATTACGGGGTTTGTTTGCGCATCATATACTATCATATAGCTTCGATGTACAGGCCAGAACCGGACCGGCTTACCGGTTAAGTCTCCGCGCTCGTGGCCTATATGAGGGTTGTCACCAAGTTTCCGAAACGCATCATAAAATAGCTCGCGCATTTTTTCGGAGGCTGTCATATTATCCAGCCCGATATAGCGCAATATTTGTTGTAAATCTTTTCGCGCAATAGGCTCAAGCCAAAAATTTCTACGCATTATTATGGTTCTGTCTCAATTCCGCAAATAGTTGTTCGATATCGGCTTCGAGTTCTTCCGGCGTCACGAACTCCCCACGCTCAGCCTCATCCAAACCTACCTGAATAAATGCATCCATCGCCTCAATGCGGCGGCGATGCAGCTCATCGCGCTCGGCCAAGAGCCTTAGAGCTTCGCGAAATAATTCGCTGGCGGATTGATACATGCCGCTTTTAACCTTGGCCTGTACGAATTCCTCCAGTTCCGGGGTTATCGATACATTCATAGTTCTTAAGCTCCTATTTGCTTGGATTATATCAAGAATAACCGTCGATAACAAGGTTTGTTATCGGCTGAAACGGGATTTATTCATTGGATTTCGTGCGGGGGGAAATGATGGTGGCGGCTTTCATAAGGTCGATGATTCGATTATTCGATGATTCGTAATTCGTAAGTATTTTTTTCGAATCATCGAATTACGAATTATCGAATAACTCCACCCGATAATTCTCAACCACCGTGTTAGCCAGTAGTTTCGCGCACATATCGTTTACGATTTTTTCTGCTTTTTTTCTATCTTTCCCATCGACCTCAATCTCAATCATCTTCCCGATTCTAACATCCTTTACGCTGCTAAAGCCAAGATTCTCCAACGCCCCCATAGTCGCCCGGCCTTGTGGGTCGAGGACGCCGTTTTTTAGGGAAATAAAAACTTTTGCTTTCATTTTATTAATTCCCGTGCCGTCATCCCCGCTTTAAGCGGGGATCGCTCCGTACGGCATATCGTGCTGCGGATAGGAGCGATCCCCGCGCGGAGGCGGGGAGGACGAGTGTGGGAATGACGAATAATACTCATTTCTTCTTAGTCTTCTTCGCCGTATTCACCGGCTTTTTCGATTTTTTCTCGCCATGCATCGGCGCTAAAATCCCGAGTCTTCTGGCAACTTCCTGATAGGCCTCCGCGACATTTCCCAAATCCCGGCGGAATCTATCCTTATCCATTTTCTCGCCGGTTTTTATATCCCATAAACGGCAGGAATCCGGGCTGATTTCATCGGCAAGCAAAATATAAATATAGCCGTTATCATAAACGCGGCCGAATTCCATTTTGAAATCGATGAGCCGGAGGCCGACGCCGAGGAACAGCCCGCGCAGGAAATCATTGATGCGGTAGGAAAGCCCTTTTATTTCCTCCAGCTCCACCACATTCGCCCAGCCGAGCGCGCTCGCCACTTCCTCGGACACGAAAGGGTCGCCCAATTTGTCGTTTTTATAGCAATATTCGATGATGGTTTCCGGCAGCACGGTGCCTTCCTCCACGCCGAACCGCGTGGCAAAACTCCCGGCGGCGATGTTGCGCACAATCACTTCCAGCGGAATAATCTCCACCTTTTTCACCAGCTGCTCGCGCATATTAATCGAGCGGATAAAATGCGTCGGGATGCCGATTTCATTCAGTCGTGTCATCACGAATTCGGAAATGCGGTTATTTAACACGCCCTTGCCGGAAATGATGCCGCGTTTCTGGTTATTGAAAGCCGTGGCATCATCCTTAAAATGCTGAATCAAAGTGCCGGATTCCGGCCCTTCATAAAGGATTTTCGCCTTGCCTTCGTAGAGCGGGACTCTTTTGGGGATCATTGTTTTTTTGCCGGGCTAAAGATTTAAGTTTGATTTATTAATAGCGGCTTGTTTTAAGGAAATCAATGTCGGTGGATAATTATTTCCACCAAATTTCCTTGCCTACCGGCATATCTTCAAATTCTGATAAGTCGTGGCTATTCTCTGGAGTATTTTTTTTAGCATCGCATCCAGATCAAAGCTATTTGCCAACTCTTCCATTAATTTTGTATAATCTTTTTTCTTTTTCATGTCAGTTTTTCGCAAGCCTTCTTTATTCGGGTCAGCGCCTTCTCCAATTGCTCCTCGGATGTAGCATAAGAAATACGGAAAAATGGGTCCATTCCGAAAGCGCTGCCCGGGACGGCGGCGACGGATTCGGCTTCTAGGAAATATTCGACTACGTCATTGCCTGATTGCAATATTTTCCCTTGCGGCGTTTTGCGCCCGAATAATCCTTTGCAGGAGGGGAAAACATAGAATGCGCCTTCCGGGCGGTTGCAGGTGATTCCGGGGATGTCATTTAAACCATCCACGCATAAATCCCGGCGTTTCTGGAATTTCAGGGCGTTCGGTTTCAGGAAACTTTGAGTTCCGGTTAATGCTTCCACCGCGGCGGCCTGGCTGATTGAGGAGGGATTGGAGGTGCTTTGCGATTGCAGGATGGAAATGGCGTCGATTAATTCTTTCTGTCCCGCGCCATAGCCGATGCGCCAGCCGGTCATCGAATAGGATTTTGAGACGCCGTTTAGGGTGAATGTGCGCGGGAATAATTTCGGTTCCACCTGCGCCGGGGTTACGAATTCCAAATCATCATAGATAATATGCTCGTAAATATCATCCGAGAGAATATGCACATGCGGGAATTCCAGCAGCACATCGGTAAGCAGCTGCATTTCCTGCCGGTTATAAGCCGCGCCGGTGGGGTTGGATGGCGAGTTCAGAATCAGCCATTTAGTTTTTGCCGTGATGGCGGCGCGGAGGTCCGCCGCCTGCAATTTGAAACCATTTTCCACCTTGCATTCCACGAACACCGGCTTGCCTTCCGCAAGCTCCACGATATCCGGATATGAAACCCAGTAAGGTGCCGGGATTATAACTTCATCTCCTGGATTCAATGTGCACATTAAGGCATTGTAAAGCACCTGTTTTCCACCGGTGCCGACAGTGATTTGCGATACGTCGTATTCCAGCCCGTTTTCGCGTTTGAATTTCGCGGCGATGGCTTTTTTAAGCGCCGGAGTACCATCCACCGCCGTATATTTCGTATCCCCGGCATTTATAGCCTTTATCGCCGCCTGTTTTATATTATCCGGCGTATCAAAATCCGGCTCCCCGGCCCCAAGCCCGATGATATCGCGGCCCGCAGCCTTCAACTCCCGCGCCTTGGTGGTGACGGCGATGGTGGGTGATGGTTTGATGCTGGATAGGCGGTTGGCTAGGAATGGCATAGGGTCGATATTATCCTTTTTTTTCAAGCTATTCATTGGCGGACTCCTTAAAATTTGCCGGAATAATAGCGTTTAGGGGGAAAATTTCAAGGGTTAACGTTTTGTTAAGGATTTTGTTCTATGATGCAAGAACGATAGGAGTATTGCTATGGCCAATGATAGAGCGTTTCTAGAGAGCATTATCGAGATGCCGGATGATGATGCGTCAAGGCTCATTTATGCCGATTGGTTGGAAGAGCGGGGCGGGGATATAGATAAACGACGAGCCGGTTTTATCCGAAATGATTGTGCTTTAGCTGTGGCAAAGATTTACAGTCCGGAGTGGCGGCAGATTCTAAGAAAAAGAAACGAAGCCTTGTATGGTGAAAAAACCACTGAGACGGGATATAGAAAAACCTTTCCTTTTGAACAAATAAAAGAGCTATTAGGTCTTGATTTCAAAGTGAGATCATCTAAAACAGAAGTCGAGATCGAGAGAGGGTTTATTAATGGCATAAAAATGATGGGCACCTCAATTGCGGATATGGAAAAGATTTTTAAAAATGCTCCGGCTCGTCATTTATATTTAGGGGACCAACGTTCAAGGGAAATTAGAGAGGATTGGTTTAGGGATTTATTCAGCAGGGATTTTTTTAAAAGAGTAGAAAAAGTAAGTTTTAATCCCAATGAACTTAATTCATACAGAATCATAGGTATCCTGGCAAATTCTCCGCAGACTGCCTGCCTTAAACATTTAAGCGATATTTGGGATGGAGGAAGTTCCATTAGATCATTATCCGGTTCTGAATATATACGGCCTACCAGCTTGGAGATATTCGGTATGGAGAGTGATCGAGAAATAGTAACTCTAGCGACTTCTTCCGCAATGGCTGATTTAAGAAATTTAAGAATCGGTTTTCGGGGAAATGGGGATGCCGGTTTGCAAGCTTTAGAAGATTCCGCCCACATATCGAACCTGAATGAACTATCAATACAAATTCCTGAAAATTCGTCTAGCCAACGATTGGTTTCATATATTCAATCAGATAATTTGGGGCGGCTAAAAAAACTAAGGATTATATGTCCAGAAAATCATGATTTTGGTAATAACGTAGTTCAAGCAATATGTTCGCTGCCTGAATTACAGGAACTAGATTTGGCCAGTACAGGAATTAACGCCGATTCCATAAGCATTATATCATCATCGGAAGCAGCTAATAGGCTTGTTTCCCTAAAGTTGCCTAGCGAAGTTCGTTTAAATGAAATCGGCAATTTTGAAAGGATGAGTAAATTAGAAGTATTATCCTTATGCTGCGGAGGAGATAATATGGATAACGCTTTGACACTTGCAGATCGCGGATTGGAGAGTTTAAGGATTGTCGAATGTCTTATAGGTGGATTCAATAAAAATTGTTTGATTGCCCTCGCGGCTTCTGAAAAATTGCCACGGCTTGATACCGTGGGAGAAAGGAGTATGGAAAGGAATATAGATATTTCTCTTTATAGAGAGACTTATTCTCAGGAAATAGAGCAATATAAGAGGGAAAAATTAGAGAAAAAGAGCCGCTAAGGGAATCAAGATTATTTGAAACTTAAAGCCGTAGCCCCATAACGATAAGTCTTAATCTTCGCCAGCTTTCTAATGACCTGCAGGCGCTGGCTCCACTGTCATCCGAAGTCCCATCGCTCCAACAACTGCAAATAAAGTATCGCACCTGGGGTTGCCTTCTTCGGAAAAGGCGCGATAGAGGCTGGCGCGTGGAATTCCGGCGGCCCGGGCGACTTTGGAAATTCCTTGCGCTTCCGCCACGCGTTTCAGCGCCGTAAGCAGCACCGCCTGGCCGATTTCATCGGTTGCTTCTTCTATGGCGGCCTTTAAATATTCAGCAGCGAAGTGCGGATTTTCCTTCAGGCTTTCCATAACCGATTGTTCGAATGGAACACTTGGCGGATGAACTTTTTTCTTTTTCACGACATTTTCCTCTTTTTATAATCCTTAAAATAACCGATTGCCTTCGCGATATCCGCATTTTGCTTACGCTTATCACCACCGCAAAGCAAAAGAACCACGGTTTTGCCGACCATTCCATAATAAACCCGGTAGCCGGGGCCATAATCGATTCTAAGTTCCGATACTCCTTCACCAACCGCATGATGATCACCGAAGCCGCCATGCGCCAATCTTTCCAAGCGGAGAGTGATTTTCGCTTTCGCCCTATCATCCGCCAGATTATCCCGCCAGGTCTTTACCACGGATTTCCCATCCGCCCCGGCATATTCCAGGATATCAAACATATTGTATCACATACGATACGGAGTGGCAATTGCAGATTTATCTTTTTTTTCAAGCTATTCATTGGCAGACTCCTTAAAATTTGCCGGAATAATAGCGTTTAGGGGGAAAATTTCAAGCGTTAACGTTTTGTTAAGGGTTTTGTTCTATGATGCAAGAACGATAGGAGTATTGCTATGGCCAATGATAGAGCGTTTCTTGATGATATTATAGAGCATCCGGATGATAATGATCCTAGGCTCATTTATGCCGATTGGTTGGAGGAACAGGGCGGGGATATAAATAAGCGCCGGGCCGAATTCATCCGGGCGGATATTGCCCGGGAACAGGCAAAAATATATAGCCCGGAATGGCAGCGGGCGATGATAGACAGGAACTTGGCCCTTCGCCCGGATGGAACTTTAGGAGAACATATAGATCGATGGGGATATGCTGGTGAACGATGGTTCTATGATGGTGAAGAACGTGATTTGAAAAAACTTTTAGGAATCCCGCAACTTGCTAGAGATAATAGCTGCGTATATGTAGAAAGAGGATTTATCGAAGGGCTGAATTTACAAGGAAAAAAAAGAAGTGATTACAGTAATTATGAAGGCAAAATATTATCCGATAACGATATAAAATCATTTTTCGATAATGCCCCGATACGCAGCCTATATTCTGTTAATTTAAGGGAGACTGACGATCTCAAAAGATTATTGGAACAGGATTTTTTCCGAAGAATCGAAAAATTTGAAGGAATAGGTAAATATCCATCATATATTAATGGCACCTCCCTCTCTCTTATAGCCCATTCGCCTAATAGCTCAGGATTGGAATACATTTCTTTGTTCGGGGTTGCAGGTGAGAGAGATAATTCCTTTATGCAAGGAATCATAGATTTATGTAATTCTAAACATTTTGAATTAAAAGGCCTGAATTTAGGCTCCTTAGTTCAGGTGCGAAACCGGGGCAATGCCGCATCTTTGGACTTGTCATTGGAAATTGCCCGGATAGTTGCAGATTCGGAAAGGATGAAAGGATTGGAATCCCTGGAATTTAGTACAGATGGCTCAAGGCTAAATTCAGAGATGTTTCCGGTATTGGCATTATCACCAAATTTAGGCAATCTTAAGAAATTTGGTATTGGTGCGATCGAGCATCGGCTCGATGATATAACTGTCGCATCGCTATTGGCACAATTTCTAAGTTCCCCTAATGCCTCGAAATTAGAAGAGTTGCAATTAGGCGGCAGCCTTTATCATGGGACAAGAATAGACGATGAAGTGGTTCCGGCTATATGCGGTCTTAAAAATTTAAAAGTATTGGATTTATGTGGGACACGTATTTCAGATCAGGGAATCAGACAAATATTTGAATCGGAAGCCAGAAGAAATCTTATAAAAATTGATTTGCCCGAAGCTGTCAGTCCGGCTCCGCTAGTTGGCAACGTCCTGCGTCCGAATTTAGAAGTCATAAGAAATGATGGTAATTTTAATCCCGGGCCAAACATAGAGAGCTTAGGAAACTTGGCTGCCGCTAAAAATCTTCCCGGTTTGCGTATTGTGGATGTATATATGCAGATGCAGGGCGCGGAGAAAGAGGAAATAGTTACTAAACATAGGCTACCGTTGGCGGCGTCGCCTGACCTTCCCGCTCTCATGCGCATATTATCTTATGGCGAAACTGTATTTAATATCGATACGTTTCGTAGGGTAAATGCCGAGGCGATAGAAAATTACCGGGCGGAACATCAAGGCCGCGGCGGCCGCTAACACTTACTCAAACTCCATCACCAGCTGATTCGCCTGGATATTATCTCCGGCTTTAATGTGAATCTTGGCAATCTTGGCGTCATGCTCCGCCGTGATGATATTTTCCATTTTCATGGCTTCGATAACCGCCAGTTCCTGCCCGGCTTTGACATCCGCGCCAATTTCCGTTTTCACTGCCACCACCAGGCCAGAAATCGGCGACATCAGGACGTTTTGCACGGATTTATGCTCGCCTTTCGGCATGAATTTGGTGAGTTCGGCGACGCGCGGAGTGCGTACGGTTACTTTCACGGTGGAACCCGAATGCGTCAGGCGGAAGCCGCCGGCGATATATTCGACGATGACGCTGACCGGCTTATCATCCACCATGCCCTGGAATAGTCGATTGCCAAGAACCCACTCGCTTTCCACCGCGATTTTCTGGCGCTCATAGCGCACGATATAACCGTTCGGTTTTGCTTTTACCGTTATCGGATAACTATCATCATCGATGGAAACTACCCAACGCGTGCCGATTTGCCGCTCGCGGCCAGGCGTCTGGCCGGAAATGGCCGAGGCGCGCTTGGCATCGCGTAAGTATATCAGCGTGCCGACGGCCATGAAAACCTTGGTGGTATCGGAATTAAGCAGCGCGCCGAAAAAGCCTTCCGGATATTCCTCGGCAATGAAATTAGTAGAAATTTCCCCCGAGGCGAACCGCGGATGCGCCATCACCGCTTCCAGAAAACTGATATTATGCGAGATGCCGCGAATCAGGAAATTGCCAAGCGCGCCCTGCATTTCATGGATGGCATCGGTCCTGGTTTTGCCGTAAGTGCAGAGTTTGGCTATCATCGGGTCATAGAACATGCTGACTTCGCCGCCTTCGAATACGCCGCTATCGATGCGCACATGCGCGTTTTCCGCCGGCGCGCGATATTGGATGATGCGGCCTGAAGATGGCAGGAATCCGCGGGAAGGGTCCTCGGCGTAAATGCGCGATTCTATTGCCCAGCCGTTCAAATGAATGTCTTTCTGCGCAAATGGCAGTTTCTCGCCCGCTGCTATCCGAATCATCAGCTCGACGATATCGAGGCCGGTAACCAGCTCCGTTACCGGGTGCTCCACCTGGAGCCGGGTGTTCATTTCGAGGAAATAGAAATTCTTATTCTGATCGACGATGAATTCCACTGTTCCGGCGGATTGATATTGCACTTTTTTCGCCAGCGAAACCACCTGACGATACATTTTTGCCCGAGTTTTTTCATCAACGAAAGGCGAGGGGGCTTCCTCGATTACCTTCTGATTATGCCGCTGAATCGAGCATTCACGCTCGCCTAAGCAAACGACATTGCCATGGCTATCGGCGATTACCTGGATTTCGATATGGCGCGGTTTTTCGATGAATTTTTCGAGGAAAATGCGGCTATCCTTGAAGCTATTTTTTGCCTCGTTGGTGGCCGAGGAAAATGCCTGCTCCATTTCCGATTTCGAACGCACCACGCGCATGCCTTTCCCGCCGCCGCCTGCCGCCGCTTTCACCATCACCGGGAACCCGATTTCGGTGGCGATGCGCGTGGCCTCGGCGGCATCCTTTATCACCCCCATATGCCCAGGAACGGTGCTGACCCCCGCGGCTTGCGCCAGTTTCTTCGATTCGATTTTATCGCCCATTTTCTTAATGGCATCGACAGTCGGCCCGATAAAGGCGATTCCGGCTTTCGCCAGCGCCTTGGCAAATAGCGAATTTTCCGAGAGGAACCCATAGCCGGGATGCACCGCTTCCGCCCCAGATTTCACCGCCGCATTCACCAGGCTTTTGATGTTAAGATAGCTCTGGTCAGCCGGCGAAGGCCCAATAAACACCGCCTCATCCGCCATGGTGACAAATAGCGAGTTAGTATCCGCCTCGGAATAAACCGCGACGGTTTTGATTTTCATCTTCTTACAGGTTTTGATAATGCGGACGGCAATTTCGCCGCGGTTGGCGATTAGGATTTTTTTGAACATAGTTATTCCCCGCGCTTAGAGCGGGGATCGCTCCTATCCGCGTTCTGATATGCCGCGCGAAGTGATCCCCGCTCAAGGGCGGGGATGACGCCTACGGAGGGAGTGTCCTTAACTCGCAATATCTTCATATAAATCTTTCCATTCCGGATTAAATTTTTCAATCGCCGCTTTCTTCCAATCTCTATTCCAGCGTTTCAGTCTCTTTTCTCTTCGCATTGCATGTTCTGCATCTTCAAATATTTCATAATAAACCAGG
>Ga0206957_1103_pt1 | contig 19654 bp, 14 predicted proteins | sample Alteio_BWOrgHeat_32_FD_152975 | JGI IMG/M metagenome (GOLD analysis project Ga0206957, IMG submission 152975) | Enriched cells from forest soil in Barre Woods Harvard Forest LTER site, Petersham, Massachusetts, United States -... | ecosystem: Environmental > Terrestrial > Soil > Temperate forest >...
AACTCAAGATCCCCAACAGCAAGCACTTCATCTACAATTAAAATTTCAGGTTCCAGATGCGCTGCAACCGCAAAAGCAAGACGCACATACATGCCGGAAGAATAACGTTTTACAGGAGTATCAAGAAATTTTTCGACTTCGGAAAACGCAACTATTTCATCAAATTTTCTTCTGATTTCAGTTTTTGACATTCCCAAAATAGAACCATTAAGAAAAATATTTTCCCTGCCGCTGAGTTCAGGATGAAAACCTGTTCCAACCTCAAGTAAACTTGCTACACGTCCATCAATAGTCAGTCTTCCTTTCGTTGGCTCAACTATCCGGCTTAGAATTTTTAACAACGTAGATTTACCCGCCCCATTCCTTCCTATAATACCTAAACGTTCACCCTGCTTCACTTCAAAATTTACATTATCAAGCGCGTTAAATTCTTCTTTCGTTCCGGTTGATACAAGTGATGAAGGATTTGAAAATGCTGATTTTAATTTTCCGGAAATAGTATCGCGCAGCGTGTTATACCTGGCCTCTGTTTTATGCCGGAGAATATAACTCTTACTTAGATTTTCAACTTTTATTACTGGTTCCATTTATATCACATCAGCAAATGTCCGCTCAGTTTTACGAAAATACCAAACTCCAAAAATTAACAAAAACAAACTAACTGTTACAGATAAAATAAACCCAGGTAAAAACAAATTGGTTTCCGTTCCTAATATGCTCCAGCGAAATCCATCAATTATTCCAACCATCGGATTAAGCCAGTACAAATATTTTACAGCCATTGGCCATGGTTTGTCAAACACAACATTGCTACTATAGCCAATGGGACAGATGAAAAATCCAAACTGAACTACAAATGGAATAATATAGCGAAAGTCACGGTATTTTACGTTTAAAGCCGCTACAAATAATCCACTTCCCATAGCTGTAATACAAGCCAGTAAAAGAAACAATGGAAGAAATAACATTTTCCATGTTGGGACGTATTGATAAAAAACAAAAAGAAATAACAAGATCATGAAAGAAATAAAAAAATCTATCAGGCTCACAATAACTGAACTTGCCGGAACAATTAATCTTGGAAAGTAAACTTTGGTTAAAAGGTTCGAATTTACAATCAACGAATTGGATGACTCGCTGAATGCATTCGAAAAAAACTGCCAGGGAAGCATTCCTGCACAAATCATTATCGCATATGGCACTGCTCCATCCGCATGAAAATTTCCAAGTTTGTTAAATATGACGGTAAAAACAACAATCGTAATCAGTGGACGAAGCACACTCCACAAAATACCGATAACAGCTTGCTTATAACGAACCAACACATCACGCCAGGATAAAAAGTAGAAAAGACCTCTGTAGTTCCAGAGATCTTTCCAGTAATTGGCATTTTTGGTGCCCGGTTCAATTATTACTTTAGCCATTTTTAGTCTATAGTCTTTAGTCCAGAGTACTTAGTTAAAGTCTGTAGTTTTTTTACAATAGACTATAGACGCCGGACTAAAGACTATAGACTAAAGACTACTACTTAGCAATATTAACAGCACGTGTTTCACGGATCACAGTTACTTTAACCTGTCCGGGATACGTCATTTCAGTTTGAATTTTCTGGGCAATATTAAACGATAATACCTCCGCATCCTTATCACTTATTTTTTCACTTCCTACAATTACGCGTAACTCGCGTCCGGCCTGGATTGCATATGACTTTTCAACACCCGCATACGAGAGCGCTAGTGACTCAAGATCTTTCAGACGTTTGATATACTGGTCTACAACCTCACGGCGTGCACCAGGGCGTGCTCCTGAAATAGCGTCACATACCTGTACAATTGGAGAAATCAACGAAGTCATTTCCACCTCATCGTGATGGGCACCAATTGCATTACAAACTTCCGGTTTCTCTTTGAATTTCTCAGCGAGTTTCATACCAAGAATAGCATGTGGCAATTCCGGTTCATCGTCAGGCACTTTACCTATATCGTGTAACAAACCAGCACGTTTAGCAATTTTCGGATTAATGCCAAGCTCTGCAGCCATTATAGCACAAAGGTTAGCAACTTCACGCGAGTGTTGTAATAAATTCTGTCCATAAGAAGAACGGTATTTCATACGACCTACCATTCTGATCAGTTCAGGATGCAAACCGTGAATGCCAAGGTCAATACAAGTACGTTTACCTGTTTCAATAATTTCTTCTTCAATTTGCTTTTTTACCTTTTCAACGATTTCTTCAATACGTGCAGGGTGAATACGCCCGTCGGTAACCAATTGGTGTAATGCCAAACGTGCTATCTCACGACGAACGGGATCAAATCCGGATAAAATAATTGCTTCTGGTGTATCATCAACAATGATTTCAATTCCTGTTGCAGCTTCCAGCGCACGTATATTGCGACCTTCCCTACCAATGATCCGGCCTTTCATTTCATCGCTTTCAATATTAAATATAGAAACAGAATTTTCAATTGCATGTTCTGTAGAAACACGTTGAATGGTTTGAATGATAATTTTCTTTGCTTCTTTATTAGCCGTCATTTTTGCCTCATCCATAATGTCTTTTATATAAGACATTGCATCCGTTTTTGCTTCAGCTTTCAGCGATTCTACCAATTGCGTTTTGGCATCATCTGCAGATAAACCTGATAATGCTTCCAATTGCTCAACAGATCTTTTATGAGCTTTATCAATTTCGTTTTGCTTTTTATTCAGGATCTCAAGCTGATTGGATAAATTTTGCTTAATGTTGTCGGCTTCAGTTTGTTTACGCTGTAACTCTTCTATTTTCTGTGAAATTGTTCCTTCCTTTTGTTTTACTTTATTCTCCATTGTAATGACAGCCTGATTCTTTTCGCTGATTACTTTGTCGTGTTCCGTTTTCAGCTGTAGAAACTTCTCTTTTGCCTGAAGAATTTTTTCATTTTTCAAAGCTTCAGCTTTTACTTCTGCCTCTTTTAAGAGAATATCCCCCTTCTTTTCAAGGTTTTTCCGAAGAATGGTGGTCGCAACAAGCACCCCCAGCCCAAGCGCAACAATAGCTGTTCCTGCTATTATTATAATTGTTGTTATATCGAGATTCATAATTTGTTTTGTTTTGCCTTAAAGGCCGATTAATAATACAAGCATTTATTGACCAAAAACTTCAGTTTAAGTTAAGACTTGTAGAAACTAAAAAAATTAATTGTTCTTTTTCAGATAATCAGAAAGGAAGGATTCCATCTCAACCAATTGGTCGGTTAACTGGGCATTGTCGGAATTGATTTTGTTCTCAAGCTGTATATATTGTGTCGCCAGCTGTAATGTACACATTGCCAGCAGATCGCGCTTGTCGCTAACCACATATGTTTCCTTTAATGCTTTTATTTTATCATTGATCAATTTAGCAGCTGAAGCTACGCTCTGCTCATCTTCAGGTTTTACCTTTATCGGGTAAGAGTTTCCTGCAATTGACACTGATATGGATACTTCTTTCATCTAATTTGTCCGCTCAAAGCGGACCTACCTGTTTAAAAGAGCAATGCATTTATCTATTTCACGCACAAGCTCATTAATTTTCAACTTTATATCTGTTGTTTGTTCGGTACTCTTATTTAATGTTAACGCAAGTTTAAGTTTTATCGTCCCCTCCTCCAGCTTTTTAATGGATTCTTCCTGTTCTTTAACCTGCTTTACTAAAACCAGCTTATCTGATGATAACTTTTTATTATCATCTTTCAGCTTATCATGCAAATGTACTAATTTTTCAATCTTTGAGTGAAGGCTATTCGAGATTAAAGTCAGGTCCTTCATAAATACTTCTTATTAGCTGCTAATCAATAGTTTAATCAAATATAATATTTTTTTTGATTGAAGCGTTATGAGCTAGGAATTGTTGAAACATTAGCTTAACACATTTGGTTTACAGGGCCTAGCAAAGCGTAATTTTACGGTCATGCTAGAAAAAATAATAGTCATGTTCACTGGCCTGCTAAGTCAGTTTGCACCAGCACAGGAACAGTACCCCAAAAACTACTTCCGGTCCCCGATTGATACCAGCATTGTTTTAGCCGGTAATTTTGCAGAATTACGCCCCAATCATTTTCACATGGGTATAGATATCAAAACCAATAACCACGAAGGTATGCCAGTACATGCTGCCGCTGATGGATATGTCTCCAGGGTAAAATTTTCGAGCTTTGGTTATGGCAAAGTATTGTATGTTACACACCCCAATGGCTACGTTTCCGTTTACGGTCATTTAAGCTCTTTTAACGACAGTATTGGCGTTTATATGAAAACCCGGCAATATGCATCCAAAACGGTGGAACTTGAATTATTTCCGAAACCAAATGAACTTCCTGTCAAAAAAGGGGAGGTTATCGCTTATTCCGGAAACACAGGTAATTCCGGAGGTCCACATATTCATTTTGAAATACGGGAAGAGAAAACAGAGAAAGCGACCAATCCTTTACTTTGGGGTTTTGAAGTAAAAGACAATAAAAAGCCGCAGGTCACACGTGTTAAAATATATCCTGCAGATGAAAATGCCCGGGTAAATGGCAAAAACGAAGCACTGGAACTTCAGGTAAACCAAGGAAAACAAGGCTTTACAACCTCTGCGAAAGAACCAGTACTAGTTAGCGGTCCCATTTATTTTGGACTTCAGGCTTTTGATACAGAAACTTATGGAGGTGGTAAAAATGGTGTTTATTCAATTGAGTTGTGGGTCAATAAAAAACTTATCTATCATCATGAAATGGATAAAATAGGGTTTGATGAAATGCGAACAATTAATTCATTCATTGAATTACCTGAATATCAGAAGACCGGCAAACTGATCCAGCGCAGTTATGTTGAGCCCAATAACAGGCTTCAGATTTACAAATTCGTTTCTAACAGAGGAGTAATAAACTTCAATACCGATAGTACTTACAAAGTCGAATATATTCTTAAAGACATTGAAGGGAATACAACAACTGTTAAATTCCCTGTCAAATCTGTACCAACAGATGCGTCAACAAAAACATCTGATTCTACCGGTTGCTCGTCTTTCTTTTCTTACGACAAAAAAAACAGCTATCATACATCGGATTTTATGATTGACATGCCAGAAAATGTCTTGTACAATAATATTTGCTTTATATATAGTTCTTCTCTTACAAATACAAAAGGCTATTATTCCAACCTCCACCACGTCCATGCAGCAACTCTGCCTGTTAATGATTTTTTTACAATCTCAATTAAGTCAAAACCTGTTCCGGACAGCCTGAAAAAGCATTTGTTTATTGCGAAGATCCATCCTGGAGGAAGAAAAGAATACATAGGCGGCGAATGGCACGATGATTTATTAACTGCTAAAACAAAAGAGTTTGGCGACTATGCAATATGTGCAGACACTGTAGCTCCGGTTATTATCCCTGTAAATATCAATCCGGGTAAAAAGATTGGAGCTCAAAAAAGTATAGAATTAAAAATAACAGATAATCTCTCCGGCCTGGCTCACTATGAAGCTTATCTCGATGGAAACTGGATACTGATGGATTATGAATACAAGCAAAACAAACTGTTTTATATTATTGACAGATCTAAACAATACAATCCATTCAATAAACAGGATGAAAAACACCTTTTTAAGCTTCAGGCAACCGATAAAGCTGGAAACACAAGGGTTTATAAGACCACTTTAGTTCTTTAAGGCAACTGACGCATGCTGTGAATAAGTTTTACGGAAAAAAGAGCCTGTTTTGTAGTGATTTAAGAATATTTTTATATTTTTGTTCGGCTTTACAAATAAATGTATATCAACACAATATGAGAAAAACCCTACTCATAATTATCATAATTATACCTACACTTTTGTTTTCACAAAGACGAAACAGGTATAAGTACGAATGGATTGGCGGTATCGGCTATACTAATTTTTTAGGTGATTTGGGTGGCTCTCCTGATATTGGTAAACATGCTTTCCAAGACTGGAACTGGACATCTTCTGCAGAAGCAGTTACAATTGGACTTCGTTATAAAAATTCAAGATACTTTGGTGTTAAAGCGGCTTTGTCATTTGCCATGCTTTACGGAAATGATAAGCTTACAACAAATGTTTATCGTGAAAACAGAAATTTAAATTTCAGGTCGCAAGTCGTTGAATTATCTGCTCAGGCAGAATATTATTTCACAAAAGAAAAACAAGGTCATTTGTACCGGATCAAAAATGCCAAAGGAGCAAAATCCTTAGATCTTCAAGGATATGCCTTTGCCGGACTTGGTGGTTTATTTTTTAATCCTCAGGGGAAATACATCAATGGACAGTGGGTTAATCTGAGACCATTGAGTACCGAAGGTGAAGGATTACCAGGTGGACCAGCCAAGTACTCTCCTTTTACTATGTCGTTTCCATTTGGATTAGGCGTAAAATATGGTTTAGATAGACAATGGAGTATTGGTTTAGAAGTTGGTCTCCACTATACATTATCTGACTACATAGATGATGTTAGTGGTACGTATTACGACAATAATAAAATCAGACAAGCCAAAGGAGACGTAGCCGCTTATATGGCTGATCCATCATTAGGAAAAGTAAACGGACAAAGTGATGCCGGGCAAGAGCGCGGAAATCCAAAATATAAAGATGCTTATATGTTTGCGGTAGTAAATGCGAACTACAAAGTAATGTATAGAAAAAGAACCCGTTCTAAGTTCTAAAATTCCTCAAAAACAAAAAAGTCAAAAAGCATCGTGCCAGAACACGGTGCTTTTTGCTTTTAATTATTTGCCATTCGTAGGCACGAATTATCCATTCGTGTAAAACTTGATTCTCCTCCCGAATAAGACGATTACATTTGAAGTATCTAATAAGGGGATTTTATCGTGCAAAAATAAAAGAACGGGGAGGTTTAGTAGTGTTTTCCTCCCCGCCCCTTCCTTAGTTAGCAAGAGGTTATTCGTTTTATAAGTTATGGTTAAAGCTGTAGCGCTTAGCAGTTAAACCTGAACTCCGATAACAAGGATGTCATCTATCTGCTCAAGGCTTCCTCTCCACATTTCAATTGTAGTATCTAGAATATTTTTCTGATCATGGATTGGTTTTGACTGAATCTGAAGTAAAGTATTCTGAAGATTTTTCACCATGAATTTCTTCCCCTTTTCACCACCAAACTGGTCAGCGTATCCATCGCTGAACATATAAAGCGAATCTCCATCCTGCACTTCAACTGTTTTATTGGTAAATGTACGTTCGCCTTCATACTGAAGGCCTCCAATTGGAAATTTATCACCCTTGGTTTCTGTAATTACGCCGTTTCTAATTAGGTACAACGGACGATTCGCTCCGGCATACTCTACTGTCTTCATACTTTTATGAATTGCCATAAACGCAATATCCATTCCATCCCTGTTCTCTGACCTTTCAGAATCCTGTTGCAAAACCGTACGAACCCCCTTATTTAATTGATTCAATATTTCCGCAGGTTCAGAAATCCCCTTTTCATTGATAATCTGGTTAAGTAAATTATGTCCGATCATACTCATGAAAGCTCCGGGTACCCCATGTCCGGTACAATCTACAGCTGCAATAAAAATGCGATCACTTTTTTCTGCAAAAAAATAAAAGTCACCGCTTACTATTGCTTTGGGTTTATATAAAATAAAATGATCAGGCAATACTTTGCTTATCAAAAGATCAGAAGGCAAAATGGCTTGCTGTATCTGACGTGCATAATTGATACTATCTGTTATCTCTTTGTTTTGATTTTCAACGATTAACTTCTGGTTTTCAATTTCACGTTTTTGCTTACGGATTGCTGTATTTTTTTCTTCCAGTTCTCTGTTTGCTTTTTGCTTCTGGCGGTACTGGTTATAAATAACAAACGTAATAATCAAACCCAACAGGGACAATGCAATCAGGAAATTCATAACCATTGAATCCTGCTTGATTTTATTTGCCTGGTTTTCATTCTCCAGGCTTATTCGTTTATTTTCTATGTCTTTTTTCTCTGTATCGTACTTCGTCTGAAGTTCGTTTATACTTTTTGTATTTGTTTCATTCAGCAACGTATCTTTTATTTCAGAGTATAGCTTGTAATAGTCATATGCTTCTTTATATTTTCCTGTTTTGTTATACATGTCCGCCAGTCCCTCATAACACTTTTTCTCTAACTCTTTCCGGTTAATTTGCTTTGCTTTCTGAAGACCTTTGGATAGATAATCAATAGCCATTGCATAATTCTTTTGTGAAGAATACGTAGAGGAAATATTGATATAACACAATATAAGCCCATTCTGATCTTTTATTCTGTCATATACTTCCAAAGCCTGACTATAATAATCGATCGCCCTGGTGAAATTTCCCATATTACTATAACAGCCTCCTATATTTACCAACGACAAAGCAACGGATGCTGAATCTTTGACTTTTCTGTACAGGTCAAGTCCTTCCACGTAATGTTTCAAAGACTCATCGTATTTTTTTTGATTGAGATACATAACACCCAGGTTATTTTCAATCAAAGCGATACTGTTAACGTCATTTAGTTCGCGTGCAATGTCCTGTGATTCTTTATATCGTTTTTCTGTATTTACATAATCATTTTTAGCCAGATATATATTTGCCATTCCAAGGTCTGCATTAAACAACGTGTATTTATCATTGTATTTCAAGGCATAATTTGATGTCTCCAGGTAATTTTGCAGTGCGTTCTGATAATCACCTAAATAATAATATGCCGCTGCTAACCTGTTGTAAAGCCATGTAAGTCTTTTGGGAAGTTTAGCGTTCTTTGTAATGTTAATTGCTTCCTTGTAAATAGAAACCGCTTTTTCATATTGTGCCGACAAAAGGAAAGTATATCCTACATTATCCCTTGCAACGATCCGGCCTTTAGCGTAGGAGATGCTATCCGCCAGATGAAGAGCGTCCATCGCATATTGCTTTGATCTTTTAAGGTCAGTATCGGAAAATGAATCGGCAAGTTTATTAAGGGCATCAACTTTTGCAGTATCGTTTAAACCGGGCAAAATCTTTACCACACTATCCTGCCAATGATTATCAGCATAAATATTACCGATGCAAAGAATTACCAGTAGAAAAAACAAATAATGCTTAAGAGGAAACAAAACTTTAATCATCAGGGCAAAAATAAATAATAAAAGCAAACCCCCGTTTTAAGGCGGGGGTTTGTGTAAGTTGATCAAAATTAACTATTGTTTCAACTCTACTAAGCGTTGAGTATAAATGGTATTATTCAGCGTTAATTTAGCAACATAAATACCGGCAGCTAATCCCTGGTTCTGAGCACCAAAAGTATATTTGTAATTCCCCTCCTGCAACACTGCATTTTCAAGAGTGGCAATTTTATTTCCAAGCAGATCGTATATTTCAAGTGTAACAGCTGATTTAACATCTACCTTAACATCAAACTGAACTTTATCACTATACGGATTTGGATAAGCCGAAAGTGAATTAGATGTTTTGATCTTAACAGGAGTTGCAACTGTCAGTAATGATGGATTAATGTAAACTACAGAATCGTTTGCAAAATAATCCCTGTCAGGAATTGAATCATAACCTGCAGTTACAGTAACATTATAGGTTGAATCCATTGGTAAGCCAGGGATATCTGCAAAGATCACATAGCTTCCTGGCGGAACATTGTTAAACTGATAAAAACCCGTTACTGTATCAGTAGTAGTTGTCGCGATCATGTTAGAGGAAGGATTCGGCTTTTTGCCCAGGCCAACTCCAACACCACCGATAGCATCATTGGAACCCTGAATCACAGGAAATTTATTGTTATGGGTCGTGATTGGTTTAAGACCAATATATCCAGGGCCTTTCTTTATCGTTCCATTAATAACACCCTTCCCTCCCGATAATGTTAAATCAGGCAACTGATCGAGATCAAAATTCCTTGGAAAAGAACCACCGCAGGAAACCAATACCACTGTTGAAGAATCCCAATAGTATGTTGCTGAGTCGTTCGTGAATTTTTTATCTATATAATACATGGCAGTTAACCTCGGATAAAGTACAGGATCAGGAACAACACGAATAATATAATTTCCGGAACTGATCTTTGTTGTGTCGAATGCATAAGTACCATCTGTCTTTAACTGAACTGTATCTGCTATAGGCCATGATCCTTTTGTTACGCCATTATCTTTATATAAAAGCATATATCCTTTCGTGATCGGACCCGTTCCATTATCATAAGTGGCAGTACCATATATCTGATTAATAGAATCAACAACATTCAGATAAACTGAATCGGTTGACTGACAGTTATTATTCCCATAGACAGTCACAGTATATTTTATAATACTGCCAAGAGGGTCTATATCTTTAAACCGAGGTTTCAGAATATTTGAAAAATCAGCAACCTGGAAAGACCATGAAGTATACATTTTACCGAAACCTGTAATGGTGTCCGACGTACCGGCATTAATGGTAACAACAGATCCTTCGCAAACAGTCAATGTATCACTCATCCGTGTAATAATGGCTTTAGGATTTTCCACAATCTGATTCACTTTTAATGTTTTTGAGCAGGCAGCGGAAGTCATGGTTACACTGTACAATTGACCTCCGGCCGGCGTTGTTACCACAACAACGCTTGTATCAGTGCGGGAAAGACCAACAGACGGACTCCATGAGTAAGTAACCGGAGATTTTGTGGTGGTTGACGCAACAAGTGTCCTTGACAATGGCACTTTGCAATAGATCGTATCTGCAGAAACGGTTGCATTGACAACATCATCTGGACCTGGTATTGCACTAATGCTACCATAGCCATTCTGAAAACAGGCATCAATTACTGTAACATTATAAAAAGTATCTGCGGAGGCTGTTTTTATCGTATCTCCAATATAACTTTCAGAGCCACTAACTCCTCCGTACCATGACCAAGAATATATATAAGGTGCGATCCCACCTGATGCTGTTACAGCAATTCCTCCATCAGCCTTAGCTGTTGCACATGTAGAGGCTTTATAAGCGCTTGTTGATACATTCAAGGGCGTTGCTTGAGTAATACCGGTTGTATTGGTTATTGAGCCACCGTAAGAGTTGTATGTTGTTGCTACTTTTCCAGTTGCCGTTATGTTTCTGAAATTCATATAATTCAAACAATTCATTCCGCCGTTCAGATCATAAAGAACAGCAGGATTGGCGCCTTGACCGACAATTGAATCATTAGATGCATACGTTTCATAACTGACAATTACATTAAATTTCATTGAATCACTATTAGCTAAAAAAATGGATGTTCCACTATTTAACTTCAAGGTGTCATAATAGCTTGTTTGAAAAACATAAGCCTGATTACTAAATTCAACATTCTTATAATGTAAACCTCCACTATAAAAATAACTTGTACCATAACCAGTGGTTTTCAGAAAAGAAAGTGGATTATTTTCCAAAACAATTGATGATCCTGTGGCCATATTGAGTGTATTACCGGCATAACTAAAATTCCATGCATCATACACGTAAACAATGGAACCTGCTGAAATATTCAAAATCGTAGTTGATGCACTGTTAATATCGTTTGCACTAACATTGTGGCCAGCTGTAGTCAGTTTTCCATAAATATGTAAACTATCCGTTGTGGCCAAATTGCTTTGAAGTACCCAACTTCCTCCGGTTGCAGCAAATGTAACCGGACCACGCAACTGCTGTCCATTTAAGTCGATATTTATTCCGGATTTAGTTCCCTTGAATAGTATTGTACCATTTAGATTAGCATACAAGTTATATCCATCTTCCAGTCTCATGGAACCATAGACATTAAGCGTATCACCATAGTTAGAGTTTATATTAGGGTTATCTGTAATATTTGAAAAATCTATTGTATGAATAAAAATATTACCAGACATAGTAACAGTACCGTCTCCCCCTGTACCTGCAAACGAATTGGCATCGAAATAGGCTGTATCATTCACTCCCGGAACTCCCATGTGACCAGGTCCGTTTGAAAACAAAGCCCAGTTACTTGAATCCGTAGTATTCCATGTGTTTGTACCGGATACATTTTGCACCCAATAATACTTTGTGGCAAAAGTGGTTGTGGAGAGAATTAATCCTAAAAAAAGTAGTGCTGAAGATAATTTTTTGTTCATTGTTAAGTTATGTTAATTTTGGAGCAACCAAATTAGTGATTTTTGTAACAACAGCAAGGTTAATATGTACCTTTGGCTGTAACCATTTATTTCAATATTATGAACATACGCTTGTATATATACTTACTGCTGTTTTTGCCAATCAGCGCTGTTTTTTCTCAGAATAAAACCAAGCCGGCAACTGATCCAAAAAATCTTATCCAATTTTCGGGGGTAATTGTTGATGTTGATAGCCTTAAACCAATCCCATTTGCAAACGTTTTCGTAAAAAACACCATGCATGGAACGATATCGGATTACTTTGGCTACTTCTCATTTGTGGCTCAGAAAGGCGACACATTAGTATTTTCTGAAATTGGCTATGCAAAAGCTAAGTTTATTATACCCGATACGCTTACCACCAATAGATATTCCTTGATTCAAATGCTTCACAAAGATACACTGTGGATAGCTGAAGCGGTAGTGCGTGCCTGGCCTACACGGGAACAATTCAAACAAATGTTCCTGAGTTTGCACGTTCAACAAGATGATATGGACAGAGCACGTAAAAATTTGTCGTACGACAACATGCGTGTGTTGTATAATAACATGCCAATGGATGGTTCAATGAATTACAAGTATGCCATGGAGCAGCGTTACAGCCAATTGTATTATGCAGGTCAATATCCTTCATACAACATACTCAATCCTATAGCCTGGGCTCAATTCATAGAAGCCTGGAAGCGCGGTGATTTTAAAAAGAAAGAATAAATAACCGAAGTAAAAATCAAAGGGGTTGGCTCAGCAAACTAAATTTTATTTTTTGAAACCGGTTCTGTTTACACTCCTGCTTGTTTCTTTCTTTATTGCTTCTGCGCAAAATACAGCAACCGTATTTGGAAAGCTCACCAATCAGGATAAAGAACCTATAGAAGATGTTCAGATCTCTATAAATGGGACTTCGCAGTCTCCTGTTTTTTCAGACAAGAACGGAATGTTTGAATATAAAGTTCCTGCGGGCGTAGATATCGAAATTGTGTTTTCCAACCTGAGTTACACACAACAGAAAAAAGCGGTCAATTTATTGCCTGGTCAACGTTTTGAAATGAATTTATCGTTTACAATAAATTCTCAACTGACTTTCAAAGATGTTGTTGTCAATGATAATATCCGAACGACAACCGCCATCCGGCTTGATCCCAAAATTGTATCCTATATACCTTCTGCTTCGCAGGATTTTAATGCAATATTATTTTCTCAGCCCGGCGTTTCCAGTCACAATGAATTAAGTTCCGGTTATTCAGTAAGAGGAGGAAATTATGATGAGAACCTGGTTTATGTTAATGACATTGAAGTTTACCGTCCGTTTCTTGTGAGAGCCGGGCAACAGGAAGGATTAAGCTTTATTAACAGCGACATGGTTTCTTCTATCCTGTTTTCAGCAGGCGGATTTGAGGCCAAGTATGGAGATAAAATGTCTTCTGTGCTGGATGTTCAATATCGTCGTCCGAGAAAATTTAACTCAACGGTTTCAGCCAGCTTATTGGGCGGAAGTTTACATGCAGAAGGTGCTTCAAAAGATTTCAGGTTCACCTGGATCCTTGGGGCACGTTACAAAACAAATCAGTACTTGCTTGGGAATACAGATGTGAAAGGCGATTACAGACCATCCTTTATTGACATTCAAAGTTTCATGACTTATGATATTTCTGATAAATGGGAAATTGACTTCCTGGGAATGTATTCCAATAACAAATACAATCTTGTTCCGCAAAGCCGGCAAACAGAATTCGGAACCGTCAACCAGGCCTTGCAATTGCAGATTTATTTCGACGGACAGGAAGTTGATACTTATGAGACAGGACAAGCGGCGCTTTCGGCCATTTATCATCCCAACAGCAGGTTGCAAATGAAGTTCATCACGTCTGCGTACAAAACTTCTGAGGATGAAACATATGATATTATGGGACAATATTATATTGATGAATTGGAAAATGATTTTGGAAAATCCACTTTTGGACAAGTAAAAAGCAATTTAGGTGTGGGTACATTTCTTAATCACGCCCGCAATTACCTGGACGCAACTGTTGTAAATGGTGAGCATAAAGGAACTTATGTAATGGGGAAAAATATTTTACTCTGGGGAATAAAAGAACAACATGAAGTGATCACCGATCAGCTAAGTCAGTGGAATTATATTGACTCTGCAGGTTATTCACTGCCACAAGGAAATATGTCGGAAATTTATTTACAAGATCCGTTAAAAAGTGAGCATACACTTTCTTCCAACCGCACTTCGGGTCACCTGGAATATATCTGGAACAAAGAACTAAGAGACACGTCTAACTTCACCGCAACATTGGGCGCCCGTGCAAATTATTGGGATCTCAATAAGCAGACTGTATTTAGTCCACGAGGCACATTAGCTTACAAACCAAACTGGAAAAAAGATTTTTTATTCCGTGCATCAGCCGGTTATTATTATCAGCCACCATTTTTCAGGGAACTTATGGATCCAGAAGGAGGCATTCACACAGATGTAAAAGCTCAACAGTCTATCCACTTTGTGCTGGCAAGTGATTACAATTTTAAATTGTGGAATCGTCCTTTCAAATTTGTAGCCGAGGGATATTATAAAATTTTGAATCAGATCAATCCTTATGAAGTCGACAATGTATTGATCCGTTATTTTGCTAACAATAATGGGAAAGGATATGTAACCGGGGCTGATTTTAAAATAAACGGAGAGTTTGTAAAAGGGCTGGAATCCTGGTTCAGCTTATCATTGATGCAGGCAAGGGAAACAATTAACAATTACTATTATTATGATTATTACAATAGTGACGGACAAAAAATTATCTCCGGATACACTGCGAATAATGTAAAAACAGACAGCGTTCGTCATAATATTGGTGCAATACCCTTGCCGACTGACCAGTTAATTAATTTCAACATTTTCTTCCAGGATTATTTACCGAGGTTTCCTGATTTTAAAATGCATTTGAATTTATTATTCGGAAGCTCATTGCCATTTGGTCCGCCAACGCATGAACTTTATAAGGATACTCTACGAATGCCACCATACAGAAGAGTTGACATTGGCTTTTCTTACCAGTTGGTTAAGGAAAGTAAAAAATTACCTCAGCACAATCCGTTTCACTTGTTAAGATCTGTATGGTTTGGATTGGAAGTGCTGAATTTATTACAAGTGAATAATACGATTTCATACACCTGGGTAAAAGATGTAACAGGCCGCAGTTATGCAGTACCGAATTATTTAACGAACAGACAAATTAACCTGAGGGTTATTGTTAAGTTTTAGGTGGGGAAAGTTATTGGGTTATTGGGTTAGTAAGTTATTAGGTTATTGGGTTATTGAGTTATTAGGTAGATTGACTCCACTATAAAATGAATTATCCGAAAGAAGCTATACTGAAATTAACGCATTATATTGAAACAAGAGATACGAACGATTTCAACTGGCTGAGTACGCACAATTATAAAGAACTGATCATGCTGCGGGATGGCACGAGTGGTGATATTAAAAGTCTGGAGTGGTTATTACTGAACAAGCATTATATTCTTGCTGCTTTTATAAATGCGATCTGGGAAGATCCGAAAGCATTTGATCTGTTGTTTCAGAAAAAAGCATTTCACTGGGCTGCTGCTGCAAATATCATAAACGGAGATGAGAAAGCCGAAATATTTTTAAAGAAGGCGAACCTTTGGCATTATGCACAGCTTGCCTATACCATACAGGCGAAAATAAGAAGAGAGGGTGACGAAGGAATGAATATCTTTAAAATGGGATCACCTTTTAAACCCGTATAAGAAGAGTATAACCGATATGCACTTTACAAACTCATCATATCTTTAAATTTTGCAGCTTGTCTCCGGGAAACCTCAATCTTCTCCCCTCCTTTCAGTTCAACCATTAGACCTCCATTGAACCAGTTTTCAATTTTTTCGACCCATTTTAAATTGATGATGTGTTTACGGCTTGTGCGGAAAAAATTCTTTTGATTGAGACGATCATCCAGGTAATTGAGTGAACGTAATATAAGCGGGCGGTTTTTTTCAAAATATACACGCACATAATTTCCTTCTGATTCAAACAACCGGATTTCAGAAAGTTTTACGAACCAGCAGCGTTCTCCGTCTTTAACAAACACCTGATCATTTTCATCAAGTACAGATATAATTTCATTTCCTGTTCCTTTTTCATCAACAGACTCCTTACTTGTAATTTTTCGGATTGTTTCCGCAAGACGTTCTGGTTGTACTGGTTTAAGAAGATAATCCAAAGCATTTACATCAAATGCACGGATCGCATAATCATCATAAGCAGTTACAAATACTACCTGGGGAAGATCTGGGATCTCCTGCAAAAGATCGAAGCCGTTTTTTCCGGGCATTTGAATATCCAGAAAAAGCAGATCCGGGTTGTATTCCTTTATTGCTTTCAACGCACTTTCGGCATTATTACATTCAGCAACAACTTCTATTTCCTTAAATGGAGCAAGAAGATTCTTCAACTCTTGTCTTGCAAGACGTTCGTCGTCGATAATGATAGCTTTCATACATTATAGTTTTGGAATTATTAATTCTGTTTCAACATGTTTATCATCTCCATTTTTAATTTTCATTGACGCTTTATCTCCGTACAAAAGAGCTAAACGTTGTTCCGTATTTTTTAATCCAAATCCTGTTCCTTCTGATGTATGTCCGTTAAGCTGCCCACTGTTCTTAATATATACATGCAGTACGTCATTCTTTACTTCCGTTTTAAATACCAGTTCGCCCCCATCCGGAATTTTTGAGATGCCATGTTTGATTGCGTTTTCAACAAGTGTCTGCATCATAAGCGGTGGGACAGAAAATACAGCACTTTTCGGATCTACAGAAAACTCAACACGCAAGCGCTCTTCGTATCGCGTTGTTTCCAGCCCTACATAATCCTTTACAATTTTCAACTCATCATCAAAAGGAATCACTTTATTTTTCCCCATGGTGAGTGTATTACGGAGAATATTGGAAAGCTGTGTGATGGATTCTTTTGCCCTCGCAGGATTTTCCTCAACCAAAGCACGGATACTGTTCATTGCATTGAACATAAAATGTGGATTCAACTGGGATTTTAATTTGTTCAGCTCTATCTCATTAATACTAGCCTGCCATTTAAGATTTTCTATTTCTGCTTTTTTATAGTTTTCGATGTAATGAATTAAAAAATAAATAAGCGACCAGAAAAAGAAAACAGGTGTGTTATTTAATATAGATTCTATAGCCGTAACACTGTTAAACGTATTCAGGCTAACGGAAGTAATGCCCAATGCCGCTTCAATAAAAAACAGAATCCCATACATTAATGTAGCAAGTATTAATGTAGATGCGATTACACGTGGAATTAAACCAAGCGGAGTTATTTTCAACCAACCTAAACGAATGATAACTGAACGGTAAAGGTGCGTTATAATGATTCCAAGGATTAGCAATACAAGCAGACCAAGTCCCTGGCGAAAATCCAGCGCATGGTTAAGGCGGAGAAAAAAGGTTTGGATGAGAACAAAAAACAACCAACCCGTTAACTGAGAAATCCAATATATTTTATTTCTGCTCATTGATTAAAACTTTCTTTGACCAAGCCAGAACTGACGTAAAGCCAATTGCTTTTCATCGGGATTTTTATTGATTGTCAAGACATCATTAACAGGAAAATCAATTGCAACTATTTTTGTCTTCAGTTTAATTTTGTGTTCTTTCCCTTTATCATCTTTACGTACGACCAACAGCTTCAGCATATCTCCTTCTTTTACTCTCGAATAATAATCACCCAATACTGTTTCGACATTTTCTATTGTCAGTTTTTTACCATTTAACTTCAGCAGATCATCACCAACATTCAGGCCTATACTTTTTCCAAAGGAATTTATATTCTTATAGCTTTCTGTTGCAATGTAAAAGAATCCGGCTGTTGGATCATAAGCAGGTGTTATCCCTCCCAGAGGCGAAACCTCATGAGTTATACCAGTTTCTTTATAATCAATCCCCACTTTGTTCAGCATTTCTGCAAGTGGCAAAGGCTTGTTACCATCAACATACGTATTCAGAAACTCACCTATCTGAGGATAAGTCCTCATTACAATCTGCATAAATAATTCTTCGTCTTTAAATGACTTATCCTTTCCATATGTTTTAGCCAGATCATTCATCATGTTTTGCACACCATACTGACCCGCTGAAAGGGAGCGCAGTTTGATGTCGAGACAAAGTCCGATGAGCGCACCTTTTTCATAAACATTATCATATTGATCTTTATATTTATCGAGACAACCAAGGCTCATCGTTGTAAATGGCAGTGTATCATTATACGATTCTTTACCACGGATTTTTTTCTGAAGAACATCTACATAATCTTCAAATTTCAGGAGTCCCTGAGTGACTTGTGCATGCCCGGCAAAATATTCTGTGATCCCTTCATACATCCAAAGGTGTCTCGACATTTTCGGATTGTTATAATCAAAATTCCCTATTTCTTCCGAATGAATACTTAGTGGTGTAATAATGTGGAAAAATTCATGTGCAGCAAAATCCCTTACACTTCTTGCCAATGCAGTTGCCTCCATTTCCGGCAATACGTAAAAAGAAGAATAAGAATGTTCCAGGGCGCCATAGCTGCTTGATTTAGGAATTCCAGCGTACAGGTAAATAATAAAAGCATATTTATCAATAGGGAGTTTTCCTCCGAGATAATCTTTTTGTGCTTTTAAAACAGCTTCAATATTTTTTGCAATAACGGAAGAGCTGTTCCCTTTTTTTGAAGAGTAAACGGAAATCAGAATTTTTGCACCTCCGATATTCAGCGTTGTTGTATCCGGCACACAAAACATAATAGGAGAATCTACCAGGCGCATATAATCATTTACAGTATATTGTTCGTTCGTTGCTGTATTCTTATCCGCTATTAGTGCAGTTGATCCGTAAAATTTCTGAGGCTTTTCAAACTCAAGTTCGAATGAATTTTGTTTATATCCTTCAAAATAACCGAAGTAGCCATGCGTATTGATCACAAAATTTTTATCCTTTTCGATATTTGTCCCGCCCGGTTCAAACACAAATGCCTCTTTTATTTCTGAACTCCATGTATCCCCAACCTCATAGCGAATCTTAGCAATTGACTTTGCGCGGGGAATTTTCCAGCTATTTATATCGATACGTTCAACAGGAATTTCTTTTCCATCATTATCGGTAACTGTAAAATTGGAAATAAAACGTCCGAAATCATATATCGCGTAAGTGCCAGGCACAATTGCAGGCATATGATAAATCACCTCATCAGATTGAAATGCAGGTGGAGTAAGATTTACATATAAGCTATGATCAGCCGCTTTATTCAGATCGATAAAAAAATGATACTTATTGTCGTTCGCCCAAATGGAGTTGCACAATAGTATCGCCAACAGCACGTTTAATCTATATCCCATTATGCCAGGTTTGTTTATCAAATTTACAATTAGTGATGAGTTCTCAAACATTATTTACATGAATGGAATTATGGAATGTTGGAAGGACAGTGAAAACCGTT
>Ga0206957_1091_pt1 | contig 19144 bp, 10 predicted proteins | sample Alteio_BWOrgHeat_32_FD_152975 | JGI IMG/M metagenome (GOLD analysis project Ga0206957, IMG submission 152975) | Enriched cells from forest soil in Barre Woods Harvard Forest LTER site, Petersham, Massachusetts, United States -... | ecosystem: Environmental > Terrestrial > Soil > Temperate forest >...
TATTCGGAAAAAGAATTATCCAAACGGGAATTTACCAATTGTGAATTCGTAAACTGCAACTTTACTAAGAGTAATTTATCCAATAACGATTTTTTCGACTGCAGCTTTAAGAACTGTAATTTTTCACTGACGCTTCTGAATAATACCGGCTTAAAAAATGTGACCTTTATCAATTGCAAAGTACTTGGAGTAAACTTTTTTGTATGCAATAACTTCCTGTTTTCACTAAATTTTCAAAAATGTATCCTTGATTATTCCACGTTCATTAAAAAGAAAATGAAAAAGACGGATTTTATTGACTGCTCCTTAAAAGACGTGGATTTTACAGAAGCGGATCTTTCCCAGGCCAATTTTAAAAACTGCGACCTGGAACGTACTAATTTTATGCAGACCAATCTCGAGAAGGCAGACTTCAGCACCGCATTTAATTATTCATTTGATCCGGAAATGAATAAAATAAAGAAAGCAAAATTCTCACAACAGGGTGCATTGCGCTTACTCGACAAATACAATTTAGAGATTGAATAGATCAACGAAGCTCTTTTGATTGCTGCTTCAACTCCTTCTTCATGTGACTGAATGCCTTTTCCAAAACCGAAGTATAGGCTTTGTCCGCAAATGTTACAGAACTCCGGCCCCTTTTATTGTTCAACGTCAGGTGAAAAAGCTCTTCGTCATCCATATCCAGGGAGATGACATACAGCTGCAGAAGATTTTTCAATTTTGTGGAATTACGCACCGATCTAAAGTTAAGTGTAAAACGTTAATATGCTATTTCATGTATTACTCCACAGATTACCTTTGCATTTAAAATGTTTAATATCAGCTAATTGCATTTTAAGGTGTTGCTTCATTCACTTTTGGGCAAAATAGTCTTTTCAATAAAGCAGTAACTATTGTATGTTTGTTATTGCTACAATAATGTTCTTGATTTTCACCTGATAAAACCTCTGGATGAAAAAATTATTCCTCTTCATGTGCATCTGCTGTTTTAGTTTAAAAAACAGTGCGCAACAATTTTCTGGTCTTGCGGCTGGTGAATTTATCAAAGGAGCTAAATCAGTTACCTATAATCCGATTCGAAAAAGTGTTGATTTTGCTGTTTTTCAACAACCCTTTTCCATTCCTCTTGCAGAGTTAAAAGACTGGTTGAAAAAAGATGTTCTGAAAGTTTCAGCTAATGAAGAACTCGTTTTGTATAAAACAGAAACAGACATGTACGGATTTACACATTTCCGTTACAAACAACAGTACAAAGGTTTGCCGGTTGAAGACGGAGTGTATTATGTACACACCAAAAACGGAGCAACAGAAAGTGTGAATGGAGAATACTATGGAGGAATAAATATTTCAACAACCGCCACTATCAGTGGATTTCAGGCATTTCAAAGTGCACTGAATATCGCACATGCGCAACAATATAGATGGGAAATTGACAAAATGCATACCATGCAATCGGTTATTGATTCCATAAAGCTTGTGGTTGTGAAAGTGGAAGAAAAATATGAGTTGGCCTATAAAGTGGATGTGTATTCAACCATTCCCCATAAACGTCAGTTATTTTATATTGATGCAAACAAAGGAACTTTACTTTCATCAAGAGATCTGATTTGTACAATCGATTCAAAGGGACAAGCTCTGACAGCATATAGTGGCTTGCAAACAATTACTACAGATAGCGTCTCTTCTACTTCATTTTTTCTGACAGAGTCTGGCAGGGGAGGCGGAATTGAAACAATAATCGGAAACCACACCGTACCGTTTTCCAACTCAACTAATTACTGGAAGGATACAACAAACCTGGTGAACTATGCCACCGATGTGCATTTTGGCGTGGAACGCAGTTTCGATTTCTTCAAAACCAGATTCGGCAGAAATTCATTTGACAATGCGAACGGAAAAATCAGATCGGCTGTTTATGTCGGCGATACTAGCCTTTTAACCTGGAAGTATGGATGGAACAATGCTGAATGGGATTATGACATGTTGATTTTTGGAACAGGGGATCATGTTAATTATTTTCCCATGACCTCCCTTGAAATTGTTGGACACGAATTTACTCATGGTGTTACTGAATTTTCTGCAGCCCTTGTTTATAGTTGGGAATCGGGCTCACTAAATGAATCCTTCAGCGATATTTTCGGAGCTTCTATTCGTTTCATTGATACACCACTAAATGGTTCCTGGCTGATTGGCAACCAACTTGTCAAGGGCGGATACGGACAACCGTTCAGAAGTATGTCGGATCCTAAAAAATATTTGAGTCCGGACACTTATAAAGGTTTGTATTATAATACAGGTGATATTGTTCACTATAATAGCGGTATTCAAAACCATTGGTATTACTTGCTTACAGCAGGTGGTGCAGGAGTTAATGATAACAATAATGCGTATAGCGTCAATGGAATAGGACTGGATGATGCGTTGTCAATTGCATATAGAAACCTGACAGTTTACTTAACACCCAATGCAACTTTTTCAGATGCAAGAATTTATTCTGATCAGGCGGCAATTGATCTTTTTGGAATTTGTTCCAATCAACGCGCACAGAATTTAAATGCATGGTACGCAGTTGGTGTGGGTGGAGACCCCAGAATAATCGCGGCGGATTTTTCTTCCACAACTAATTTTTCATGCACAGCACCGGCCACTGTAACCTTCAATAATCAAACCGTTGATTTAACAGGTACAGTAACATATGAATGGAGTTTCGGTGACGGCATAACATCAACTGTTGCTTCTCCTTCACATCTCTATGCCACACCAGGAAATTACGATGTAAAATTAGTTGCTTCCGGAATGGGCGCTTGTTCATTTTTTAAGGACTCCTTAATCAAAACATCTTTTGTTAAAATTGCTGCCATAAAACCGGTTGCCGGGTTTTCTTTCCCTTCAACAAATATTCCGATAATGACCCCGGTTGCTTTTGTCGATCAATCGTTAAATGGAGTCGGCTCCTGGAAATGGGATTTTGGAGATGGAGGAAGTGCCGCATCGCAAAATCCGACTCATACGTTTAATTCTCCGGGGATTTATTCCGTAAAACTGATCGTGAGTAATTGTTATTCTACGGATACGATAATCAAAAATATAACAATCACTACAGATTACCTCCTTTGCAAAGACAGTGTTTCTTATTCAAGTACCGGAACACTCTATGATTCAGGAGGTCCGGATGGTAATTATAGTATTTTGGAAAATTGTTCTTTTCTGATCGCTCCGCCTTGTGCAGGATCAATTGCGTTAACATTTGAACAATTCCGGACAAGCACTGTTTTTGCTACGGTTTATGTTTACGACGGATCTTCTGCAAAAGCACCTTTGTTATCCTATACTGGCTGGGGCAAAACAGCTATTGATGGCTTCACCGGAAGTGGCATTGCTCCCGTTACATTAAACAGTTCTACCGGAAAACTTTTTGTGACTATCAGTGTTCCTTATACAGTTGCTACTGATAGCGGATTTAAAGCAACCTGGACAAGCATCCCATCAACCAAAAAACCTTTAGCAGCTTTTTTGGTCGACAATATCCGCTCTTCACAGACACCGATGAATTTCACAGATCAATCTACGAACGGAGCCACTTTTTGGAAATGGGATTTCGGAGATGGGGGTGTTTCCGGTGAAGAGAACCCTGTTCATACGTTTGCTTCGGCAGGGACGTATAATGTAATATTGATTGTATCCAATTGCAATGGGTCAGATACAATTATGAAGCAGGTAACAATTGATGCATATGTGTCAATGTGCGTTGATTCTGCTTCAACAAAAAAAACAGGTACACTGTATGATTCGGGAGGACCTACAGGAAATTATTCAAAAAATGAAAACTGTTTATTTACAATTGAACCACCTTGCGCGTATGAAATTGATTTTACTTTTTCCGATGTACATCTGGCAAGAGGAGATTCTATTTATTATAACAATGCACTCCCTGTAAGAAATCCGTTCTTTGCATTTGAATGGAATGGCTATTCGGGTACGAGATGGCAATTCAAATCTGGAAAGATGTACATATTGCTCGTTTCAGATACAGGAAGTACTTCAAGTGGATTTCAATTATCATGGACTTCAAAGAATGACACTATAACACCCAAAGCCGGATCGATTTTAGCTCCCGCAACTGCCAAGGTCAATGAGCTTGTCTCCATTTGTGATTCCGTCCATTTTATACATTCATGGGATCTGGGTGATGGGACAAAAACCCCTTTTCAATGGATGGATTCCAATATCACCTGCTGTCCGAATGGAGCCTCGGAAAACTGTATGGTTCACAGTTATAAGCTACCTGGTGTATATACTATAAAATTGCTGGTCAGAAATTGTTTAGGTGTCGACAGCGTTACGCAGCAAATCATCATTGAGGATCCAACAGGAATACAAGGACATGAACTATCCGGAATTCATATTTTTCCGAACCCGGCAAATAAAAAAATAAATATTCAATTCGATCAAACAGATAATAAAATTGTGACTGTAGAATTATTAAATGCAATTGGTGAACGGGTTTTATTTAAGGAAATAAATAAAATTAATTCAGGCAGCAATAGTACGGCTATAGATGTTTCGATGTTAGCCTCCGGAAGTTATTACGTGATTGCAAAAGCAGGAGACGCTTTGTTGAGAGAGAAGTTGTTTATTATAAGATAAACTAACCATTCCCCAGAGGAGACATTCTGGCCCATATAAAGGTGATTCATTAATTAATGAATTTTTTTAATAAGCCAATTGAACTACAAAACCGCACATCAGGGCAACAAAAAAGCCTTTACGAATTTCGTAAAGGCTTAATTTTCAGGTGTGGTACCCACTGGAATCGAACCAGTGACACAAGGATTTTCAGTCCTTTGCTCTACCAACTGAGCTAGGGTACCATTTTACTTCAACTCTTTGCTCTACCTCCCGATAACTATCGGGATGAGCTAGGGTACCCCGTTGAAGGCTGCAAATCTAAACATTATTTGTATTTCAGCAAAAAATCAGCGTTATTCTTTTCTATCTTAGATGTAAATACATACTCTTTCAATGATAGCGCTGCTAAAAAAAACTCTGTTTATTTTTCTGATTATTTCAGCAAACAGCCTGCTGGCGCAGGATACAATCATTAAAAACAACAATCAGAAGATTCCGTGTAAAATAATTGAGATAGGAACTACTGAAATAAAATACAAATTCAGCAACCTGCCGGATGGTCCGCTGATCATTATCGATAAAAATGAGGTTTATAAAGTGAAATTGCAGGGTTCTACAGAGGTTTTGATCAACGAAAACAGAGCACAACCAAGGCGCAGGCGGCATGAAGAAGAACAAACGGATGATCATTACAAAAAAGAAGAGTTTGTGCCTGAAAGAACACAAGCGATCAAATTTGAACTGCTCCATCCCCTAATTGGTAGTCTCGCTTTTGCCTACGAACGGGTCCTTACGAATGAATTGAGCGGGGAAGTTAAGATTGGGATTATTGGAGCGGGAATTTCCACTCCGGATAACACAACTAATCTAAATAATAATGTATCCGGCTTATTTTTTAAAGCAGCTCCCAAATTACTACTCTACCGTTTAGCTGAAGGACATAAAAAATATCAGTACAAACCTTTATTTGGTCCTTACCTGAAAGCGGAACTGATCTATTCCAATTTTACCAGAAACAATCTGTATTATACTAATTACAGCTATAATCCTTATGTAAGCAGCTCAGGCAGCTATTCCGCCACAACTAATGCATATGGTGTTGGAATTATTTTTGGCGTAGAGACATTGATTGCCAACCTGATTACATTCGAATTTTATGTGGGTGGCGGTTATGCATGGGCAACCACAAGCAATCCTCCCGCATCCACGGGTTTAAGTTCTAACTCAAATTACAACACACCCAATTTTATGTATAGCCACATTTACCTTGGTGATGGCATTCCTGCAATGATTTCTGGTGGACTGGCTATTGGATACGCCTTTTAAAAACCGTCCGTTCTCATTCAGAAAATTTGCAAAGTCGACAAAAATCTTACGTCGTATTTTGATTCAATAGCTTGTTTTCAAAATAATGATTGATATCATCACTTTAATTGAAAACATTTTTGTTTTTTTACATATGTAACGTAACCTAAATATTAAAAGGTTAACCTTGCGTTGTCATTATGCCCATTAAAAAATCTGACAGGGATCGTTTACTAAACGGCATTTCCAAAGCTGCCGATGAGTTACTCACTAACCGTGACCTGGATGAGGCTATTCTAAATGTTTTAAAAATTCTGGGAGAAGCAGCTTTGGCCGATCGCGTTTCCATATTTGAAAATGTCCGGGGAGAAAACGAACCGGCCTTTAAACTTCGGTTTGAGTGGCCTTCAAAAATCAATTACGACACCGGGAAAAGCGGATTAATGTCTTATAACATATTTCCGACTTTCTATGAAACATTGAGTGAAAATCGTTTATTTTTAAAAAACACGAAAGAATTACAATCCGGTTACCGCAAACAAATGGAAGAGTTTGGCACTCAATCGATAATAAGTTTACCGATTTATATTTCGAATGAATTCTGGGGAGGATTAAATTTTTCTTACTTCCATGCGGATCACAACTGGACAGAGTATGAAAAATCTATTTTGCAGACAGGCGCTGCAATTATTGGCAGTGCAATTATCCGTAAAAAATCAGAAGAAACTGCAAGAGAAACAGAAGAACTGTACAGGCAGATGGTAGAGGATGCCAGTGATATCATTTACAGAAGTGATTACAAGGGGTATTTTACTTATGTAAATCCGGTGACAGCACGCATTATGCGAATGTCTGCAAACGATATTATTGGCCGGCATTTCACAGAACTAATTAATCCTGAATACAGAAAAAAAGCATTCGATTTTTACCAGGAGCAATTTTCTAAAAGGACTCCATTTACTTATTTTGAATTTCCAGCGATCAATACAAGAGGAGAAGACATCTGGGTCGGACAAAATGTTAAATTACTTTGTGAGAATGATCGTGTAGCGGGTTTTCATGCCGTGGCACGGGATATTACTGACAGAAAAAATGCAGAAGAAAAAATAAAACTAAGCGAAGAAAAATTCAGAAGCATTATTGAAAACATGCAGCTTGGCCTCGTTGAACTTGATGAGTACGATAATGTGATAGATGCACATGAGCGTTTTTGTGAAATGACCGGATACAGCCAGGAAGAGCTCAAAGGAAAAAACACGTTGATGCTTTTCACCGGGGAAAAATATAAATCTAAAGTCAGTCTGCAGAATATCCGGAAAATTGCCGGACTCAAAAGCGTGTTCGAAATACAGGTGAAGAGAAAAAATGGAGAAGTTATCTGGGTGCTGATCAGTGAAACACCACTTCAGGATAAAGACCGCAATATTATTGGCTCCATTGGTATTTATCTGGATATTACCGAACGTAAAAATGCGGAGCAGGAATTGATCCGTGCAAAGGAACTTGCAGAGCATTCTAAAAAAGCAGAAGAACAGTTCCTGGCAAATATGAGCCATGAGATCCGTACACCAATGAATGCGATTGTGGGTCTGACCGATATACTGATGGATGCGTCGCTTTCACCCGGACAAAAAGAATGTGTGAGTGCAATAAAAATTTCTGCGGGAAATTTACTTGCTGTCATCAACGACATACTCGATTTTTCAAAAATTGAATCGGGGAAAGTCATTATTGAAAGTGCCCCATTTGAATTGGATGATTTGTTGAATGGAATTGTACAAACACTGCATTTTACCGCAAACAATAAAAACATTTCGCTCTCTTATTCTATTGATGAAAATATTCCTCCCGTTTTATTGGGGGATACTGTACGACTAAGACAAATCCTTCTGAACCTTTCCGGAAACTCAATTAAGTTTACAGAAAAAGGTGAGGTGAAAATTCAGGCTGCTTTGCAGGAAATTGACGAAGATCAATATGTAGTTATATTCAGTGTAGTGGATACCGGCATTGGAATTCCGGAAGATAAACAATCTGCAATCTTTGATAGTTTCACCCAGGCCAGCGGAGATACAACGCGCAAATATGGTGGCACCGGGTTAGGCCTCACCATTGCCAAGGAACTTATTGGACTCATGAACGGATCCATATTTGTGAAAAGTAAGGTAAATGAAGGCTCTACATTTTATGTAACGATCCCTTTTAAAAAAGGAGACACTCTTACCGATGTCAATGAAAAGAAAAAACAGGCATTTACTTACCAGGAATTAAGCGGGACAAGAGTATTACTTGTTGAAGACAATGTGATGAACCAGTTTCTTGCAAAAAAAATATTGCAGAGCTGGAATTTTCAGATTGACGTTGCCGACAATGGAAATATTGCAATTGAAAAAATCAGGCAGGCTGATTTTGACATAATACTTATGGATATTCAGATGCCGGAAAAAGATGGTTTTGAAACAACCGATTACATCCGAAAGCAAATGCCTGCTCCGAAATCTTCATTACCGATCATTGCTATTACTGCCCATGCGCTTATTGGTGAAGCTGAAAAATGTATAGCTGCAGGGATGAATGATTATGTATCCAAACCTTTCAACAAAACGGTGTTATACGAAAAGATCAACAAGCTAGTTGATGGTTCTGTAGTTAAAGCCAAATTAAAAAACACCAACCAGCATATTGATCTCGCTTATCTTGAAAAAACTGTTGAGGGGAACATTAAATTCATGACTGATGTCATCAATTTATTTCTACAGCAAATGCCGGACATGCTGGACGAGATGAATCAGAACTGCGAACAAAAAGAATGGGATAAGCTGCGTGCTACAGCTCATAAAGTGAGACCTTCCATTGAACTAATGGGCATACACTCCACAAAAGAAATTTTACTCGAAATAGAAAAACTTGCAATTGAAAAAAAATCACTTGACCTTTTATCCGGTATGGTGAAGCAAGTGAACACAACATGTTACGCAGCAATGGAAGAATTAAAAATGGAATTAAAAAAAATTTCTTAACCAGAATCGTATGAATTGCATAATAATTGATGACGATGAAATTTCAAGAAGAGTCCTGGAAGAATTCATTTTAAAAAGCGGATTCCTTACTCTCACCAATTCATTTTCAAATCCGCTGGAAGCTTTAACGTTCTTGTCCGGGAATAAAACGGATCTTATCTTTCTGGATATTGAAATGCCCGACATGAATGGAATGGATTTTATTGATGCTATTAACAAACAAATGCCGCAGGTTATTTTAATTACTTCACATAAAGAATTTGCGATTCACGCTTTTGAACACAATGTGACGGATTATATTGTGAAACCTTTGAATTACGCGCGCTTTTTCAAAGCGGTCACAAAGGCAAAAGAGTTAGCAGCATTGTGAGTGTAAAAAAAACGGATATCCAATGGGTGGAAGCACTTGGTGACTATATAACACTCAATACTAAAAAAGGGAAATACACCATTCATTCAACGATGAAAACAATTGAAGATAAATTACCCTCCAAAGATTTTATCCGCGTTCACCGTTCGTTTATTGTCCGAAAAGATATTATTGATTCAATTGATGACAATTGTATTGCAGTAGGCGAAACACTTATTCCGATTGGAAAATCCTACAAAGAAACCGTTATCAAGAACCTGAATGTCATGTAATACCGCTTACACTTATATAATAGTCCAAGGCTGCCCACGCGTGGCATAACACCATCGAGCGTTTCAAATCTTTTATTGGACTATTTTGAAACGCAAGATACTGTAACCAGTCGATTGGATACATGAGTTAATAAAAGCCCGGAAGTTTCCGGGTTTTTCATTTTTGAAGGCAAAACTCCCATTTCCCTTTAACCCCGTAAACGATCCATTTACCGAAAAAGCGCTTACCTCCAACGAATTTGAATCAAATTAAGGCTTTTGTGTGCGTAGAACTAATCAAAACAACGCACAATGAAAACTTCTACTCCAAATCCCCAAAAGTCGTATAGACTTAGTTTATTAAGTCTGGCATCTACACTCCTTATTTCAAGCCTTTCATTTTCTGCAGTGAATACAATCAGCACTTCAGGAACATGGGAAAATCCGCTAAACTGGGCATTAGGCCATTTGCCATTAAACAGTGAGGACGTTGTTATAACAGGTAACGTTACCGTTACTATTAATTCTGCAGTAGTTTGCGGCAGCCTTACTATAGGTGACAACATGGGACAAAGTCCTACACTTACCATAAACGGTTCAAACAGCCTTAGCGTTTCTGCTTCAAACGGGGGAACCGGAAACCTGATTATCAATCCCTCAAATAAAAACAAAACGTATACAATCAATATCGGAGCAGGATCAATGTCGGTTGCTGGCAGTCTTTTATTCGGATCTTCAGGAACAAACCAGATAGATGTTGCGAACGGGACTTTAAATTTCAGCAATACAAATGGTGTTACCTGGAACGATGCAATTCTTTCCATGACAGGAACATCAAATGTAACTTTCGCCGGTATAGTTGAATTAAATGGAGGAACAATCCAAAACACAACCACAGCTGCAACATTATCTTTTAATAATGGGTTGGTCTTTAATGGCGGAACATTCACAAGTTTCACAGGAGAAACAATAAACTTCAGTGGAGACCTGACTGCAAATGCCGATTTAACTTTTGATCCTGCCAGTACATCTGTTTTTAAAGCAAACGGGAGTATCACAGCAACCGAAGCAATCGTTTTTGGTAATGTAAAAATCAACAGCGGAGTTTCAACAACAGCTGCAGGAAATTTTTCGGTCGCTGGTAACTGGACAAATAACGGCGGAACATTTATTCCCGGAACAAATACAATTACATTTGACGGAACAGCAAACCAGGCTATCAATGGAACAGCAACTTCGCAAATATTCTACAATGTAATTCTTGCACTCACAGCAGGTAAAGCCCTAAGTGTAGCAGGCAGCACAACTACCTTAACAGTTCAGGACTTTACTGAAATTACAGGAAATTTTTCTGCCGGAACTGCGACTACTTTACATATTAATGGGAACACAACAATTACTGCAGGAACATTCAGCAGCGGAACAAATACCTATATGAGCGGCAACTTCAGCAATGCAGGAACGTATACTGCTTCTGCAGGAAATACGCTGACTTTTAATGGTTCAAATGCTGCTGTAGTAAATGGAAGCGGGACTTATACAATAAAAAATGTAGGTCTTAATAAATCAACGAAAACAACTGCAGTCGATATTCAATCAGCAAATTTTATTACAGGCATCGACGCCGGAAATGTTTACAATTTCACTTTTACACAAGGTACCTGGAAATACAACAATACAGCAACCTTAACAGATTGTCACAACAGCGGTGCTGCAGGTTCACTTACAATTCCTTTCAATGTAATTATTGAATCAGACGCAGGAACAATGAACCTGTGCAAAAGCGGAACAATGGCTTCCGGAACTCAATCCAATGTTATTTTATCCGGAAAATTAACTATGAATGGCGGAACTGTTAATGTGACATCAGCTACAACCAAAACGGATCTGCAATATAAAGTAAACGGCGGAACACCTCAACTATATATTTCATCAGGGATCTTAAATATGAATGCAGGTTTTAATTACAATTCTTCAACAGATTATATAGATTTTAATATGTCGGGAGGAACAGTTAATATGGCGTTGGGATCGACACCAACCAACAATCCTACTTTCGTGGTTAACGATGTAAACGGAGGAAGCACGAATATGTCAGCTGGATTAATTGTAATCCAGGAAGCAACCAACGGTGTATTTTCTGATATTGATCTGGGCGCATCCAATCTCAACAGTTATTCTGTAACCGGCGGAACCATTCAATTTGGAAATGCATCTACTGCAGCCAATACCGTGTTTGCTTTCCAGGCTTACCCAAATAATACCTATCCTAATTTTGTGTTGAATGCAGGTACTGCTAAAAAAGTTCAACCCTTAAACAATGCAGATTTCCAGGTGATGAGTATCACCATTAATGCAAACATGACTTTTGATATTGCAGACTACCTGACCAGTGCAACCACAAAAAATATGACTATTAATTCAAGTGACGGAACAAATGCTTTTTATAATGCCGGAACATTTACTCAACGTAACAGCACCGTTATTTTTAGCGGAAGTGTAAGCCAGAACATTACCGGTACAGTCAGCACAACTTTTGACAATCTGACAATTGCTAATACAGGAGGCTGCATTCCACTGGGAATTTCAACAACTGTAACTGGTGTTTTAACCTTAACAAACGGACTTATCACAACAACTTCATCAGACATACTTACGCTTACAAGTACAGCTTCTGCAACAAGCGGAAATGCTGGTTCATTTGTGAACGGACCGATGATTAAAACCGGTAACACTGCCTTTGTATTTCCGGTTGGAAAAGGAACAAAATGGGCAAGAGTTGGTATCAGTGCTCCTGCTACTTCTACAAACCAGGTGACTGCAGAATATTTTAATACTCCTTATACCAATACAACATCCATTACTTCTCCATTGACAAATGTAAGTACAATGGAGTACTGGGTAGTTTCAGAAAGTGTAACTGCAAATTCACTGAAAGTAACTCTGTATTGGGAAAATGCAGCTGCAAGCGGCATTGAGACATATGACAATACATTAAGAGTTGCACACTGGAATGGTACTACATGGGGAGATATGGGACAAAACAGCATTACTGCTTCAGGTGCTGGAAATGTTACTTCAAATACGGTTTCAAATTTCAGTCCGTTTACATTTGGTTCTACAAGTCCTTCACACAACCCATTGCCGATTCAACTGCTTTCATTTACAGCAAAAGTTGTTACTCAAAATAAAGTACAACTGAACTGGATCACTGCAACAGAAACAATGAATCACTTTTTCACAGTGGAACGTTCGGCTGATGGCAGCAGCTGGGAACAAGTATATGTAATGCAAGGTGCGGGTACAACAACTAAACAACATTCTTATATCAATTATGATAACGCGCCTTTAAGCGGAACATCTTTTTACAGGTTGAAACAAACTGATTTTGACGAACACTTCACTTATTCCCAATTACAAATGGTGAATATTGAATCTCCGGTTGTCAACAAAGAAATAAACGTATATCCGAATCCTGCAAATATTTCTGCTGGTGAAAATATCAATGTTCAACTGAGCGGATTTGAAAAAGAAAATGCTGCAAGCATTGAATTATATGACTTATCAGGAAGGTTAATTTTAAGTGAGACAGTTAATACCAGTGTTAACGGAGATGCACTTTTTACTGTTCAGAATAACAATTCAATAACCTCAGGTATTTACCTGATTCATGTGAATTGCAATGGAAAAATCATTTCCAAAAAATTAGTGATCAACTAAGATAATTTCCCGCAGGTTTCTCAGTAAGTAAAGGTGTGAAGAGGTGGAGAGAAATTTGCGGGAATAATTACAGTTGGAAAATTCGATCAAAAATAACTCGGGGGAGGATAGCCAAGATTCTCCCTGACCTTCGCCAACACAGGCCTTGCAATATCTTTTGCTTTTTCAGCACCATCCCGTAATTTCGTTTCAAGCTCGTGAGGATTATTCATATAGTGATTGTACAAATCGCGTTCTTTCGCAAAACGGGTAATGATCAGATCATACAAGGCCTGTTTAGCGTGCCCATAACCATAACCACCCTTAAGATAATTCGCGCGCATTTCAGCAATCTGATTCTCATTTGCCAATAATTTATACAATGCAAAAACGTTACAGGTGTCAGGATTCTTAGGCTGCTCAAGAGGAGTTGCATCTGTGACAATTGTCTTTACCACTTTTAATAAATCCTTTTCAGGTAAAAATATATTGATAAAATTATTCCTCGACTTACTCATTTTCTCTCCATCGGTTCCAGGAACGATCATCACCCGTTCGTCAATCTTTGCTTCGGGAATTACAAAAGTCTGACCCATTTTACTGTTGAATGAATGTGCAATGTCCCTGGTTATTTCCAGGTGTTGTAGCTGATCTTTTCCAACCGGAATCAGGTTGGCTTCATACAATAAAATATCCGCTGCCATTAAAACCGGGTATGCAAATATTCCTGCATTTACATCTGAGAGGCGGTCAGCTTTATCCTTAAACGAATGTGCATTGGCCAGCATAGGATATGGCGCAAAACAATTTAAGTACCAGGCCAGCTCACATACTTCAGTCACGTCACTTTGCCTATAAAAGAGATTGTTTGCTGTATCAAAACCAAAAGCCAGCCATGTTGCGGCAACAGCACGGGTGGTATTTTTCATCAGGGCTGCATCTTTAACCTGTGTAAGTGTATGCAGGTCGGCAATAAAAAAAAGCGATTGATTTTCAGCCTTCTTCGACAATTCCAGTGCCGGTATAATAGCGCCTAAAATATTTCCCAGGTGAGGGATATTGGTACTTTGAATTCCAGTTAAAATACGTGACATAAAAAAGGCCCCTCCAAACCTCCCCTGAGGGAGGCTTCTAATAATTATTATATGTAATGATTTCTTTTATTGTCATAAATATACAATTTATATAAATTTAAAAGTTTCCTCCCCTCCGGGGAGGTTAGGTGGGGCTTTTATGACTATTTTTGATACCCCTAATGAATTATCTGCTGATCATACCACGAACGCTCTGGAAGACTTTATTTCTCCTGAACTTTGTTTTAGGGTTGATCATATTATATCCTCTATTTTACATTTTTTTATCACGGGAAGAATGGTTTCCGAAAGCTATGTTTCTTAAACGTGTATGGGGAAGATGGATCTTAATTGTGCCCGGACTTTTTGTTTCGATAAAAGGAAAAAACCATCTCGATTCAGCAAAAAAACCATGTGTGTATTGCGCCAATCACGGCTCGTATCTCGATATTGTAATCAGCTATATACTTATGCCGGATTATTTTGTTTTCATAGGAAAATCGGAATTGATGAAAGCTCCTTTGTTCGGAATATTTTTTAAAAAAGGAATGGACATAGCTGTTGAACGTTCCAGCAGAATAGGATCGCACCAGGCTTTTTTACGCGCTGGTAAAGAACTCGAAAAAGGACATAGCGTATGCATGTTCCCGGAAGGCACCATTTCTTCCGACGGAAGTTTACGGCATTTTAAAAACGGAGCATTTAAATTAGCCATTGAAAAACAGGTTCCGATTGTTCCGATTACATTTGTAAACAACTGGAAACTCCTGCAGAACGGAGGTTTTTTCAAATCATATGGCAGACCGGGAATTGCGAAGATAATTGTACACAAACCAATAAGCACGGCTGGACTTACAGCAGACGATTATGTATCTTTGACGAAGGAAACGAGAGACGCAATTTTGGAGGGAATGGAGAAGCAGGAGATATGAGACGTGAGACAGGAGACAGGAGACAATAGACAATAGACAATAGACAATAGACAATAGACAATAGACAATAGATAGTAAAACAATTTAACAGTTTAACAATTTAGAACAATTTAACCTTTATTTTTTAATGAAGATCGATACAGCCACAGTAGATAAGTTAGCAGACCTTGCAAAACTTGAATTCGATACAGAAGGAAAAGAATCAATCGTAAAAGATCTGAATCGCATTTTAACTTTTATTGATAAGCTGAATGAACTTGACACAACTAATGTTGAGCCATTGATTTACATGAGTGACGAAACAAATATTTTACGCGAGGATGAAATTCGTCATGATATAAGTCAACAGGATGCCCTGAAAAACGGACCAAAACACGATTCAGATTATTTCAAAATGCCGAAGGTAATTGACAAGTAATTATTTTGTTTTCTTATAGTGATAGAAGGTAACTTTGAATTCCACACGCCTGTTCTGCGCATACTGTTCTTCAGTACAAACAATCTCTCCCCCGCATTCAACAGCAGGTTCTGATTCGCCTAAAGCAATACCATTTAAATACCGAACATCAACACCCTTTTCAATAGCGAGATAGTTCTTTATTTTTTGCACGCGGTTAGCTGATAAAAATAAATTGTAGCGTTCCCCTGCCCTGCTGTCTGTATTTCCACGAATTTCCAGCACCGCCCCTTTTGTATTTTTCAGGTACTCTGCAATTTGATCCAATTCTGGAATGGCATCTTTAGGGACATCCGATTTTCCTGTCTCATAATAAATAGTAGCAAATTGCCCTGTTCCTGCCGGCAGATCAAATTTCTTTTCCTGAGTTTTTGGGGCAACGCCAACAAATAATTTTTTGCCCAATAATTTCAAATTATTTTCACTGTCATCCGCTTCTTCTGTCGACAATGCCTTCATATCCGAAGGAAGTAAGACAAATTTAAACTTATTCTTTTTACCTAACTCATGAACGGTAACCCCTGCTTCATCCGCAAGAATCAACCTTTTGGCAGCTTTTAATTTTGCATCCGCCTCATCCATTTTGATAATGAACTTTTGATCGGGGGAAAGATCGGTAAACATAAAGCGACCGAAATTATCCGTTGTTGTGGTTTTAATCAGTTTATCTTTTTCATCAAACAAATTCACTTTTGAATGCACTAACGGTTCTGTTTTAACAGAATCACCGACCAGGAAACGGCCTTTTAATACCAGCTTCATATTTCCCTCATTCTCATTTGTAGGAGTAAATATTTTGCGATCAGCGGAAAGCAATTCATATTGAAAAACACCCTCCGTTGATGCTGTGAATTCATGCGCATTATTTCCCTTATCATCCGTTAAAAGTAATTTCATATTTCCTGCCAGGCTCGCATCTGAATCGTCCATTTTAACGAGGTATTTTTGATCCGCAGGCAGGTTTTTGAAAACAAATTGCCCGTTGGCATCTGTTGTAGCAGAATCAAGCACTTCTCCTTTTTCATTCACTAATGTGACTTTTTTATTGGCAAGCGTTTTATCCGTTCCGTCTTTCGTCATTAGCTTTCCGAAAAGATCAGTCCGCAATTTAACATCCTCCACTTCCATAAGCGACTGCGACTTCAGATCACTTGCCAATAATTGAAATTTAAATTTGCCTTTACTATCCACCCTGATGTCTTTAACTCCATTACCAGATCCATCAGATAACAATAAATGTTTGATATTAGAAAGCTTAGCGTCTTTCTCATCCACTGCTACATAATAATTCTGGTCAGCCGGTAATTTCTTGAACACAAAATTTCCATCTGCATCGGTATATCCTGTTTGCACAATTTCTCCTTTTTCATTCAGCAGGTTGACTTTAACATTCGCAATTGCTTTTCCAGTTCCATCTCCATTGCTGATCTTTCCTTTCATGCTAAATTTCAATTGAGAATCATCAACACTCATTAATGAATATGAAGCTTTGTCAGCCGCTAAATATTCGTAACGGAATGCATTTGATTTGCCCTTTTCCATTTCGCCTACAACTTTTCCTTTATCATCGGCCAAAAGTATTTTCGGAAGTTTAGCGAGCTTAGGATCACCTTCATCAACCCTTACCATAAAATTTCTGTCTGCTGGCAATTGACTGAATTTAAAATTTCCGTCTGCGTCAGTATAAACAGTTTGAACCACTTCACCTTTTTCATTGACAAGATCCACTTTAACATTATTCAGTGGCTTGTTAGCTCCGATTCCGGAAAGTAATTTACCGGACATACTCATTTGTAACTTTACATCATCTTCCTTAGTCAACGCCAGTTTCGACTGATCGGATGGAAGCAATGTAAATTTAAATCCTTTGTCGGTTGTTACTGTTGAAGTAATCACATCTCCTTTTTTATTCAATACACTTATCTTGACATTAGGTGGCAACAACTGGACCGTTGCTTCATCCATTTTTACAAAATATTTTTCATCAGCTGGTAATTCAGTAAACACAAAAGCACCGACTGAATTTGTGATCGTAGTTTTAATGACTTCACCGGCTTCATTTACAAGATCGATCTTTGCGTTTGCCAGAGCCTTTCCATTTTCACCATACAAAATACTCCCTGAAAGAGAAGGCAGGCCGCTATCATTTTCATCCAGCAAAGGAAGTGCATTGGGATCTGCGGGTAAACTCTGGAAGACAAATTTTTGTCCTTTTTCATTTACAACTGTCACACGCACAATTTTATTTTCATTGTTTGCGAGGTAATATTTTTTACGAAGCAAGAATGCAGGATCCGTTTCATCCATTTTAACAATATACTTCAGATCAGGAGAAAGATTTTCAAATTTGAAAAAGCCCATGCTATCGGAAGTCGTAAAGTTGATGACAGTGCCGTCTTCAGTCATCAGTATCACTTTCATGTTTTTAGCCGGATCGTCCACATTCTGACTCAGCAATAATTTTCCGCTTACATCAATTGCTTTATTCGTAACCGTGAATGAATAAATATCATCCGATCCAACTCCACCAACCCGGTCGGAAGAAAAATAACCACTCTGCGCATCTTCAGAAAAACAAATTCCGAAATCATCGGTTGCGGAGTTAAGAGGTAAACCAAGATTGACCACATTTCCCCATTTCCCTTTGTCAAATGTTGCTGAAAAAATATCCAAACCACCAAAGCCGGGCTGACCATCCGAAGAAAAATAAAGTATTCCATCTTTCCGTACATATGGAAAAGATTCATTTCCGGAAGTGTTTATTTCTGATCCCAGGTTTTCTGGTTTTTCCCATTTACCACCATTTCTCCTGCACATCCAGAGATCATTACCTCCATAACCGCCGGGCATATTGGATGTAAAATACAAAATGTCCCCATCTGGCGAAACGGCAGGATGCTCAACTGTATAGCTGTCATCATTGTATACAAACTCCTTTGGCGTTTCCCAGTTTTTCTCCGCTTTGTTTCCTTTTTTGGCTTCAGCAATTAAAATTTTAGGGCGGTTAATAAAATCTTTTCCTTTGGAATAATTGTAAACACGGGTGATGTAAAGCGTATTGTTTTTATCTATAAAAATGGGACCATCATGGTAATCTGAATTTATGGGCGAAGGAAAAGCGCGTGGCTTACTGTAGGTTGTATTAGTTTTTTCCTGAGTTGGAATTGTATAGTACACATCCAGGAAAGGTTCGCTGTTCATTCCGTTGGATTGAAAATTAACCAGATCCTTACCACGTTCGGCAGTAAAAATAAGTTTGTTTTTATAAAGAAGGGGACAAAACTCTGCGTCTTTTGTATTCAATTCCTTTACATTTTTCACTTCAAAACGGGCGGGCCTGGTGAGCCAGATTCTAATATCATCGCAGGAGCGGATGGAAACTGTAGAATTTTTATCCCCGGGAAC
>Ga0206957_1104_pt1 | contig 18415 bp, 14 predicted proteins | sample Alteio_BWOrgHeat_32_FD_152975 | JGI IMG/M metagenome (GOLD analysis project Ga0206957, IMG submission 152975) | Enriched cells from forest soil in Barre Woods Harvard Forest LTER site, Petersham, Massachusetts, United States -... | ecosystem: Environmental > Terrestrial > Soil > Temperate forest >...
GGGAAGGCCAGCACGAACCCGGCGAAAAACGCCACTTTCACATAAGTAAAAAACGCCTCGGTGAGCCCCGTGAAAATCAGCCGCCGGTTTTCCTGATGGCCGTAAGCTTTGGCGAGAGGAGTGACGAGGAATTGGTAAATATCGGCGGCAAAATAATAAGCAATGCCGAAGGCGATGAATAGCGCGATGAGCGAATATATCAGCCGGGTGCGCAGTTCGGTGAGGTGTTCGATTAGGGAGAGTTTTTTAGCTGCAGTTTCCTCCTGCATATATCACATCCGGCCTTCGCCTGGAGTAAAATCCGGAGAATAATCTCTCCCGCCTGAAGATTTCTCCTGATATGAGACGGCAGCATCAGGAAATTTATCTTTGATCGTCTTTAAAATTGTATCATAAAGATAGTGGCTGGTGCGAGGCGAGAACCCTCCTGCTGCTGGGGTGTCTTCATTTGCAGCAACGATTATAACTTTCATTATTGCCTCGCGCGCGATTTCCTCGCAAACCCTTACATAGGCTTGATCAATATTGCCCTGTCCCATGTTCTTAAGCAGTCCAGATGATTTACTTGGATCATTTATACCAAGTCTTTGTCCGTAGCCGCTTACACTACCATATAACCCGGGACTGGTTATTATATCATCGGCCAACCCACTATATAATTCCGCCATTTGTTTTCGATTGCCTGAAAAATATGGCAGCGCAGTATTGTTAAACACTATTTCTAATGCCCTGTGGCCAGCCTCCTCCCACAATGCCTCCCTGCTTTTATTAGATACACGGCGATCCATTACACTGCCCATGGTGGAAACAAATAAACCCTGCATACCTCCATCATATAATAATTCATTAATCGTTCCTTCTTTCGCCGGTAAATCCCTCTGTGGCAAATAAAGCCTGTTTTGTGATTGCACGGCCAAGTAAGGATAACTCAAGTAATTAGGATAAACTTCTGCCAGCACCTTCTCATATAAAAGAAAAACCGTGTCAGGATCATTAAGGGAAATGGAAAATACTATTCCCATATTACCTTTTACTTTCTCAGGCATGGTGGTTATTTCAGCGATTGCCGCTTCATTTTCTTTAGAAATACTGCCAGGCAATAAGGTAAGACGGGATCTGGCTTCACTGCGAATTCTTGTTGTAATCTCGGAAGCCGCCGTTACAGCGCGCTCAGCACGGACTCCTATCTCAGTTGCCAGACGCACTATCGTGGTTTCATCAAATACAGGAATAGCAATACGCTCGGCTTTAGCCAGCACCATATTTCCAGCAAACCCTCCAAAACCTAATCTTGCCATTTCATTAGAAATGAGAGTGGCACAGTTTTGATATATTCTTTCCGATATTTTAGGAAAAAGATTGTTGAAAAACGGCTCCTTAATATTGCTCATTTGGGCATATATGCCCCCCTCTCCGGTTGATAAAAATACTCCTTTTACCTTTTCCATGAAAAACTGTTCATTCTGGGCTTTATATTGCGGTTTATCACTATTAACTTTAGCCAAGGCTTCTAGAAAGAAGCACACATGAACGGCTTTTATGGAAAAATTATTGATTGCATTTCTTCCAATTTCTTCTGCCCAATTTCTTCTATCCTGCGACAGTTTTGAAAATGACTCTCTTATTCTACCAGTAATTTCATCATCACTATTTTTGGCATCTGCAAGTTCCTGGAATGAGAAATATTGTCCTAAATCCCCACCTTTTCCACGCGGTTTTTCCGTAATCTCTCCATTTGTATGGAGAAAAAACGTCTGCTTACCGAAATAAATCTTTGGCTGCATATTTTTCTTTTTTATTTATTAGTATCTTGTTGAATAGGTTTTATATGAGGCTTCAATTCCTCAACATCATAAGCATCCCGCAAATTCCCCTCCATATCGACAATCTGGCGCAGTTCTTTTTTGATTTGCTGTTTGGTGCTGGCGATTTCATCTTCTTCTAAGGCCTCATCGAAGGTTTTTTTCACCTCATGCAGCATGGATTTTGCCTTGGCAAGGAGTTTGCCGCAGGTGCGGAGGACCACCGGCAAATCTTTCGGCCCGATAACCACTATCGCCACCACCGCGATAATGCCTATTTCGCCCCAGGATAGGTCAAGCATGGGGGAGGAAGTCGTGGATGGTGGAGGATAGAGGGTGGATGGTGGAGGGTGAATGGTGGAGGGTGAAGAAACCTACCAACCACCAACCACCATCCACCATCCACCACTTAAACTTTTTTACTCTCATCTGTTTCCACCGCCTTCTTCTCAGCACTCTCCCCCTCCTTCAATCCCTCTTTCAAACTCTTAATGCCTTTGCCGACATCGCCCATTACTTTCGGCAGTTTTCCCGCGCCGAACAGCACGAAAATTATCACCATGATGACAATCAAATGCCAGATGCTGAATGATCCCATTTTATATACACTCCGGAAAATTATAAAAAAACCGGTATATCGATACCCGCAAATAAAGTATAACTTCTATTGGTGGAAATGCACAATAATTTAAAGGAAATTCTGCTGCTATTGATGGCGGCGGTTTTTATCGTGACGGTATTTAAGCGCCTGCGGCTGTCGCCCGTCCTTGGCTATCTGGTGGCGGGCGCGGCGATTGGGCCTTATGGGCTGGAATTTATCGGTGATGTAAAATCCACCGGCTCCATCGCCGAATTCGGCGTGGTTTTCCTGTTATTCTATATCGGGCTGGAGCTTACTTTCGACCGCTTGCGCGCCATGCATAGGCTGGTTTTCGGGTTCGGCACCTGCCAGGTAATTATCACTTCCATCGTCCTCACATTAATCTGCATTTACATATTCCATTTATCGCCGAAAGCCGCCATCATCATCGGCGGCGGGCTCGCGCTTTCCTCAACCGCCATTGTCATGCAGGTGATGGCCGAGCGCGGCGGTAGCTCGACATCTCAGCTCGGGCGGCTGGCGCTTTCGGTGCTGATAACCCAGGATTTGGCGGTGGTGCCACTCTTGGTGCTGGTGCCGCTGCTGCGTCAGGGCAATACCGGCCTCGGCATGGCGCTTGCCACCGCGACATTGAAAGCGATGGTGGCGCTGATAATCATCTTCATCTTCGGCCGCATATTGTTGCGTCCACTATTCCGGCTAATCGGCACATTAAAGAGCGAGGAATTATTCGCCGCCACGACATTGATGATAGTGCTAGGGGCCGCCTGGGCCACCGAGCGCGCCGGGTTATCGCTGGCGCTCGGAGCGTTCGTCGCCGGGCTGATGGTCGCCGAAACCGAATTCCGCCATCAGGTGACCGCCAATATATTGCCGTTCAAAGGCCTGCTGCTCGGACTGTTTTTCATGACTGTCGGCATGTCGATAAACATGGAGTTCCTGATTGCCAACTTTGTTACCGTGCTGCTGCTCTCCATCTCACTCATCGCCATAAAATCCGGCATAATAATCGGGTTATGCAAGGCGGCGAATATAAAATTCAGCAAGGGTTTGCAGGCCGGGCTGCTCCTCGCGCAAGGCGGCGAATTCGCTTTCGTATTATTCGGAATCGCGCTCGATACCGGGATTTTGCCGCGCGATATTTCCCAGCTTCTCCTGGTGGTAGTCAGCCTCACCATGGCATTAACGCCATTGCTTGCGACCATCGGCCGCAGAATCGCCGCCAGGATGGAGCACGGGCTGCATTCGCATGTGAAACATGAGCTTCAGGAAGCGGTTGACCTCAAGAATCACGTGGTAATCGGCGGTTTCGGGCGTATGGGCCAGACTATCGGGCGGCTGCTCGCGCTCGAGGAAATACCTTACATCGCCCTCGATATCGACCCGAAAAGGATATACAAGGCTAGGCTTCAGGGCTTTCCCGTCTATTACGGCGACTCCAGTCGATTAGATGTGCTGACATCCGTCGGAATCACGCGTTCCAACGCCGTCATCGTCACCATGAATAACAGCCGCACCGCCCGCCATATGGTGGAAACCGTGCGCGAAACTTTCCCCTATATGCCAATATTCGCCCGCTGCAAGGATTTGGAAGGATTAAAAGAGCTGGAAGAATCCGGCGCTACATTAGTGGTGCCGGAAACTTTGGAGACTTCCCTTAGGTTAGGAGCCGCGGCCTTACAGCATTTCGGTGTGGCGGAGCATGAGGTGGAACGGCTGATTCGCCATTTCCGGCTGGGGGATTATGCGGCGGCGAAGGATGGGGGGAAGGATTAAGGTACCAAATTCCCTATTGCAGACCGGCAAATTATTACATATAATGTAATTGAAAATTGCCCCTGCCTTCGAAACGGCTCCGGATGGAGTTCCAGGCTTTGTACTAAGCCTAGAAGGCGGGGGAATTACCCTCCAAAGACCCAAATATTCTCGATCTTGTCCCCTTAAAAAGAATGGTGGGCTTGGGAAGAGTTGAACCTCCGACCTCACGCTTATCAGGCGTGCGCTCTAACCACCTGAGCTACAAGCCCATTCTAAAATTGCGGGTAAAATCCAGTGGAATGCTTATAAGAACGGCGGAGGCAAATGTCAAATGCAAGTTATAGGCCTTGCGGAATTGTAGGGGGAAATCTATAATGTTTCGCTTTATAATTCTTGGGCCTTAAAGCGCCAATATAATTAAAACATTATGCTATCCACATTAGCCAAAAAACTCTTCGGCATCATCCTCTCCTGTCATCCCCGCGCAGGCGGGGATCCATCGTGCGGCAAACCGAGAAGTCTCTGGAATATGGATTCCCGCCTGCGCGGGAATGACGAGCGCGGGATGTTTTTCACCCGGCTGGCACTGGTTTTTATTATCGTGCTGGGGACGACTTCTTGTGCTTCGGAATATAAATACACTCCTAAAACCAGCGCTGAAATCCCGGCGACGATAAAAGGCGCGGCTATCCTGAATCTTGCGCCGCCAAATTCAGGAGAGATAGCTATTTCCAGAATAAATGACAATTACATTGCCGATACCCATCTCTGGATAGGAGCGGAGGCATTTAAGAAAATATATACCGTCTCTCCCGGCTATACTAAAGTTAGTTTTGTTATAAGGATAAAAAGAAATTCTCCACCTACTTTTCAATTCCGTTCTGTTTCATTTGATGCCGAGCCCGGACAAAACTATTTCTTTGATGCGGAAAGCGACGCATATGATTCTACTATAACAGTTATGATAAAAGATGATTCCGGGAAGCCCGTCATACTGAGAGACGATTCTGGAAAAACCATTGGAGTCAAAAAGGTTTATGCAACGAATGGAGATATGATTTTTTATAAGGATGCCGGTTCTAATGATATCAATGCCGACAGCGCATTTATTTCAGGCAGCGCAACCGAGGATAAAAGCTGGGACGGAGCAAGGCGAGTCCTTACCGGAGTGTTGCCATTTTCGGTGGATGACAAGGAAATTATCTCTAGTATTATCTCGCCGCTAACATATAAAGCCGGTCTGCCTATTACACCGGGCCATCATGATATCAAGGTGAAGCTTTGGAAACCCAATGGGAGGCTCAGCCCGTCCGTAGATGCTGATTTCTCTCTCGACGCTAAACCCAAAGAGCGTTACAAGATAAAAATGAAAAACACGGGAAGTGACGACAAGCCGGACCAAACCACTTTATGGATTGAAAATTCCAAAGGGGATATTGTAACCGAAAGGAAAACGGTTAAATTGGAATATCCATCCGCGGGAGATTATATTTTTGATTTCTTCGAATGCATCCCAACCGCCCTGATATTCAGGGGCGCATGTTAAAAACATTTATGAAAAATCTATGATAAGCGCACTCGCAAAAAAACTTTTCGGCACCGTTAATGAACGGGTGATAAAATCGCTGTGGCCGTTGGTGGCTGAGGTGAATGCACTTGAGCCGGGAATGCAGAAGCTTTCCGATGAGGCGCTCCGTGCGCAAACCGATAAGCTGCGGGCGGAGCTCGCGGCGGGGAAAAATCTGGACGATATATTGCCCGAGGCTTTTGCCACTGTGCGCGAGGCCAGCCGCCGCGTTATCGGGCTCCGGCATTTCGATGTACAGATTATCGGCGGCATTATTCTCCATCGCGGGATGATTGCGGAAATGCGCACCGGCGAAGGAAAAACGCTGGTGGCAACGCTTGCGACTTACCTTAATGCCTTGGAAGGCAAAGGCGTACATGTGGTGACGGTGAATGATTACCTGGCGCGGCGCGACTCCGAATGGATGGGGAAAATCCATGAGTTCCTGGGGCTTTCCGTCGGCTGCATCGTGCATGATTTGGATGATGATGAGCGCCGCGACGCCTATGCTTCGGATGTGACTTACGGCACCAATAACGAGCTTGGGTTCGATTACCTGCGCGATAATATGAAATTCAGCCGCGCAGAAATGGTGCAGCGTACATTTAATTTCGCCATCGTCGATGAAGTGGATTCCATCCTTATCGATGAAGCGCGGACGCCGCTGATTATTTCCGGGCCGTCCGAGGATAATTCTGACCTTTATGTAAAAGTCGATCGCCTGATTCCGCTCCTGAAACCGGAAGATTACGAAAAGGATGAAAAGGCGAAAACCGTCACCCTCACCGAGGAAGGCAGCCGGAAAATCGAAAAAATGCTGGAGGCCGAAGGCTTAATCGAAGCCGGTTCGAACCTTTACGATATCGGCAATATCGGCGCGGTGCACCACACCAACCAGGCGCTGCGCGCGCATAAATTATTCACCCGCGATGTCGATTATATCATCAAGGATAAAAAACTCGTCATCATAGATGAATTCACCGGCCGCATGATGGAAGGGCGGCGTTATTCCGAAGGACTGCACCAGGCCCTGGAAGCCAAGGAACAGGTGCCGGTGCAGAATGAAAACCAGACGCTCGCCTCCATCACTTTCCAGAATTATTTCAGGGCATATAGGAAACTGGCCGGGATGACCGGCACCGCCATGACCGAAGCCTCGGAATTCCGGGATATTTATAAACTCGATGTGATAGAAATCCCAACCAACATGCCGGTAAAAAGGCTGGATAAGGACGATGAGATTTACCGCACATTGGAGGAAAAAAACAAAGCGATTATCGATTTGATTGAGGCCTGCCATAAAAAGGACCAGCCGGTGCTGGTCGGCACTATTTCCATCGAGCGTTCGGAATATTTATCCGGGCTCTTAAAGAAGAAAAAAATTCCGCACCAAGTGCTGAACGCCCGCTATCACGAGCATGAAGCCGAAATCATCGCCCAGGCGGGAAGGCCCGGCGCGGTGACGATTGCGACCAACATGGCGGGCCGCGGAACCGATATCATGCTCGGCGGTAATCCGGAATTGCTGGTGAAAGCCGCGCCGGAAGAAAAGGAAAGAATCGAGGCGGAAGTTAAGGCGAATAAGGAAAAAGTCATTGCCGCCGGAGGCCTATATGTAATCGGCACTGAGCGCCATGAAAGCCGCCGCATCGATAATCAATTGCGCGGCCGCTCCGGCCGTCAGGGTGACCCGGGCGAATCGAAATTCTTCCTCTCGCTGCAGGATGATTTGATGCGGATTTTCGGCTCGGAAAAAATGGATGCGTTCCTGCGCCGCATGGGCCTTAAAGAAGGCGAGGCGATTTTCCATCCCTGGATGAGCAAGGCCTTGGAAAAAGCCCAGCAACGCGTGGAAGCGCGCAACTATGAAATGCGCAAAAGCCTGCTGAAATTCGACGATGTGATGAATGACCAGCGCAAGGTAATTTACGAGCAGCGCATTGAACTCATGGAAACCGCCGATGTTTCCGAAACCATCACCGAAATGCGCGAAGAGGTGATGGAAAACCTGGTGAATCTTTATATTCCGCATAATGCCTATGCCGAAGCCTGGGAAACTGCGACCCTGCAAAAGGAAATCTCACGCATTTTCGGCCTGGATTTGCCGATAATGAATTGGGCCGGGGAAGAAGGCATCGCCGAAAAGGAAGTTTTCGCGCGGCTCAAACAGGAAATCGATAAACATTTCACGGCGAAGGAGGAAAAATATACTCTAAGCGTGATGCGTACGGTGGAAAAACGGCTGCTGCTTTTCACTCTGGACGGTTTATGGAAAGACCATCTGCTTTCGCTCGACCATTTGCGCCAGGGCATAAACTTACGCGCCTACGGCCAGAAAGACCCGCTTAACGAATATAAACGCGAAGCGTTCATGATGTTCGAAGGGATGCTGGACCATTTGCGCGAGGTGGTAATCTCACGCCTGTCACACCTGGAACTCAGCGTATTGCCCGAAGATGAATCGCACATCATCCCGCGCCCGAAAAAAATCAAAACCCAAGAAACCCGCATAGACCCCGGCGCCTCCCCCGCCGTAAAACGCCAGGAGCGCGAGGTGGAAACCCACGTGCCCTTGAAAATCCGTCATTCGGAAGTAATCGACCCAGCTAATCCGGAAACCTGGGGCCGCGTGGGCCGGAACGATGCCTGCCCGTGCGGCTCGGGGAAGAAATATAAACATTGCCATGGGGCTTTGTAGAGCCGTCGTCTTCCCGGCGGAAGCCGGGATCTAAGCCGACTCTCCGCCTAGATCCCGGCTTTCGCCGGGAAGACACCACCTGGTTTGCCTCTCCAGCCTGTTGTTCTCTCCTTGACCTTCCAGTTGATTCCGCTAAAAATAAACCATGGAAAATAAATTCCCCGATATCGAAAAAATGTCCTTTGAGCAGGCCTTAAAGGAGCTGGAGGTTATTGTGCGGAAGCTGGAATCCGGGCAGCAGGAGCTGGAGACTTCTATCAATGAATATGAGCGCGGCACGGCGCTGAAGGAACATTGCGATAAAAAGCTGCGCGAGGCGACATTGAAGGTCGAGAAAATCATTAAGCACCCCGATAAATCATTGAAAACCGAGCCGCTTGACCTTTGATGGAATTGCTCTCCATATCGCTGTCATTCCCGCGCAGGCGGGAATCCATATTCCAGAGTCGGAAAGATTTTACAATAGCCTCAAGGCCTGTGGTTATGGATTCCCGCCTACGCGGGAATGACAGCAATGTTAATGGTGGGAATTATAAATGACCCCCTCCCTCACCAAAAAAAAGCACCTCACTGAAACCTGGTTCAAACAGCTGCGCGGCCGCATATGCGCCGAATTTGAAGAAATCGAAGCGGAATTTTCACCAAAATCTCCTGGAAAATTCATAAAAAAACCTTGGGTGCGCGAAGGCGGCGGAGGGGGGGGAAATTTCTTTGATGAAGGGTAAGGTTTTCGAGAAAGTCGGGGTGAATATTTCCACGGTATTTGGGGAGTTTTCGCCGGAGTTTCGTAAGGAGATTCCGGGCGCCTCCGAATCCGGTAAATTCTGGGCGAGTGGCATTTCTCTTGTTGCGCATATGTGCTCTCCGCTGGTGCCGGCGGTGCATATGAATACCCGGTTCATCTCTACCCAAAAAAACTGGTTCGGCGGCGGGATGGATTTGACGCCGATAATCGAAAATAACCAGGATACCAGGGATTTCCATGCGGCCTTAAAAAAATGCTGCACCGCCCATTCCCGTAATTATTACCCGAAATTCAAAAAACATTGCGATGAATATTTTTTCCTAAAACACCGGAATGAATCGCGCGGCGTCGGCGGAATATTTTTTGATTATTTAAATAGTAAAAATTGGGAGGATGATTTTGCCTTTACCAAACAAGTCGGCGAAACTTTCCTTGCTATTTATCCCGAAATAGTCCGCCGCCATATGCGGGAGAAATGGACGGATGAGCAGCGCGAATATCAATTAAAAAAACGCGGGCGCTATGTGGAATTCAACCTGCTTTATGACCGCGGCACCCGGTTCGGCCTGCAAACCGGCGGTAATCCGGAAGCGATTCTGATGTCATTACCACCCCTTGTTAGCTGGGATTAAAGTTTTGGCGTGGGCAAGCATTTCGAGCTTGCCGGGCTGATAATTTTTCTCCTCCCACCATTCTTCCAGCCGCGCCAGCAACTCGCCAACCTCGCGGCCCGGGCGCATTCCAAGCTGCAATAGCTCATCGCCATTCACCGGCATTTCCGGCACTATCCAGCTTTTCGCCACCTGCATGAACGCAACAAATTTCTCCTCCTCAATCTTCCCCGTCAATAGCCCTACACGCAGGAGATTCTGGAAATTCTCTTTTTTATATTTGCGCAGATTTTTTTTCGCGGATTTTTCGCCGGTAGGAAAATCATGCGGCTGCAATATGAACGCCAGCTGGCTTCGCACGCGGCCGGAAAGCTTCCAGCGCTCCGCCAATTCCGGTAAATCTAGATTATGCAGCAGGAGCAGGCCAAGCCGGAAAACAGGATCAACAGGGAAATATTCAGCAGTTTTTTCATCGCTTTCTCTCCTTATGAGTTTTTCTAAAAGTTCCAGGTCGGGTTTTTCCATTCCAATCTGCGGCAGTATTTTTTCCCGGTACATCGCGGTCACGGCGTAAACCGGGTCCGGGCTGGCGAGAATTTTAAACATCTCTCCTTGAATTCTCTCGCCCGATAATCTTTTTATACCTTCGGCCAGGCCGCGGCAAGCGATAAGGCCTTTTTCATCGAGATTCCGGGTAGAAAGCTGGGCGGCGAAACGGAAAAAGCGCAGGATGCGCAGGTAATCCTCACGGATTCTTTCTTCCGGATTGCCGATGAACCGGATGCGTTTTTCCGCCAAGTCCTGCTGGCCGGAAAAGTAATCATATATGGTCCCGTCGATATCCATATACATGGCATTGATGGTGAAATCGCGGCGGCCTGCATCTTCCTGCCAATCATCGGTAAAGGAAACTTCGGCATGGCGGCCATCGGTTTCTTCATCGCGCCGGAGGGTAGTTATTTCTATCGCACGTTTATCCTCCACCGCGGTAACCGTACCGTGTTTCAGGCCGGTCGGCACAACTTTTATTCCGGCGTTCCGCAATAACTCAATCGCCTCTTCAGGCAGCAACGGCGTTGCGGCATCAATATCCTTCACCGGTTTCCCAAGCAATGTATCACGCACACAGCCGCCAACAAACCGCGCATTGCCGTTAAGCGCCGCGAAAATTTTCACCACCGGCGGCAATTCCATCCAGGACGGCTTCACTTTTCCCCCGTTTTCCAACATTTGGCTTGCTCAATATCCATCGTCAAATATAGTGTTTTTAGGGAAATAACACTATAAGGTTTTTCATTATGCGTATCGGAATAATAGGCGCCTGTGGCAGAATGGGCGGAAATTTCGTCCGGGAAATATTAACGGATGGCGCGTTCACGCTCGCTGGCGGGACGGCGCGGGCGGGCAATAAAAATATCGGCCGCGATTTAGGCGAGATTTCCGGCGCCGAAAAAGCCGGGGTAAATCTTACCGATAATAACGAAGAGCTGGTGAAAATTTCCGATGCAATCATAGATTTCTCCTCCCCGGAATCCACCATGGCCGTGTTAAAACTCACCGCGAAATATAAGAAAATCCACGTTATCGGCACCACCGGCCTTAGCGATGCGCAGAAAAAAGAGCTGGAAAATGCGGCGCGGGAAACGGTGATAATTTTTTCACCCAATATGAGTATCGGGGTTAATGTTTTGCTGAGTATTACCGAGAAAGTAGCGAAAATCCTCGATGATTCATACGATATCGAAATTCTCGAAATGCATCATGGATTGAAGGTGGATGCGCCGTCCGGCACCGCTTTAGGTTTAGGAAAAGCCGCTGCCGCCGGGCGCGGCGTTAATTTATCCGATGTCGAAAGGCGCAGCCGCGACGGCCATACCGGCCAGCGCCCAAGCGGTGAAATCGGTTTCGCTACCTTACGCGGCGGCGATGTCGTCGGTGACCATACGGTAATTTTCGCAGGTCTAGGCGAGCGCATAGAACTAACCCACAAAGCCTCCAGCCGCGCTATTTACGCCAAAGGAGCACTCCGCGCCTGCCTATGGGGAGCAGGAAAAAAACCGGGGTTGTATTCGATGCGTGATGTGTTGGAAGACTAGCATTTTTACATAAAATCTCATTCAAAAAAAATGGCGACAACTTAAATTTATGGCAACCTTATTAAAAATAGATTAAGCATTTTTCTTCTGAGAAAGAACCAATTATACCGCCAGATAAACAAGTGACCCATACCAAAAACTTATCGTTACTTGACCTCCTTCTTCAAACAAGGCCTATATTTCCTCTCCACGCCGCCCTTACCAGCGCCTACATCCACAAATTATGGGCTTTCAAAAAATTTGCCGGGTGGTGAGCAATTTGCCTTTAGCTGTTGTAATTCCTGGATAATTGGATTATTACCATTTTATGAAAAGCTTAAATGAAATACGCTCCGCCTTCCTGAATTTCTTCGCGGAGCACAGCCATAAAGTCCTGCCGTCCGGGTCTTTGGTGCCGCATAATGACCCGACTTTGATGTTTACCAATGCCGGGATGGTGCCGTTTAAAAATATATTTACGGGAGTAGAAAAAACCGATTTGAAACGGGCTGCTACAGCGCAGAAATGCGTGCGCGCCGGGGGCAAGCATAATGACCTCGATAATGTCGGCTACACCGCCCGGCATCACACATTTTTCGAAATGCTGGGGAATTTCTCGTTTGGTGATTATTTTAAGGAAGGGGCGATAGAGTTTGCGTGGGAATTGGTTACGAAAACCTTTGCCCTGCCAAAAGAAAGAATTCTGGTAACCATTCATCCGTCGGATGAAGAAGCTTATAAACTATGGAAGAAAGTCGCCGGGTTTTCCGATGAAAAAATCATCCGGCTGGAAGAAAATAACTGGTCAATGGGGCCGACCGGGCCATGCGGGCCGAATTCCGAGATTTTCTATGATCATGGGCCGGAAATCGCAGGCGGGCCTCCGGGAAGCCCGGATGAAGACGGCGATAGATTCATCGAAATTTATAATCTGGTATTCATGCAATATGAGCAATTGGCCTCGGGCGAAAAAATTAACCTTCCCAAGCCTTCGATTGATACCGGAATGGGATTGGAGCGGATGGCGGCAATCCTGCAAGGAGTTCATAATAATTACGATATCGATTTATTCAAGGCGCTCATCAAAGCCTCCGAACGCGAATCACGAAATGCGAATCACGAATCACTAATCTCCCATCGCATCATCGCCGATCACTTACGCTCCTCCTCATTCCTAATCGCCGACGGCGTTATGCCAGCGAATGAGGGCCGCGGCTATGTACTGCGCCGCATCATGCGCCGGGCCATGCGTCATGCGCATCAATTGGGCTGTAAGGAGCCGCTGATGTACAAGTTAGTTCCGGCGCTAATCGAGCAAATGGGGAAAGCTTATCCGGAACTGGAACGTGCGAGAAATTCGATTGAAGAGACGTTGAAGTTTGAAGAGATAAAATTTCAGGAGACTTTAGGCCGCGGCCTGAAGCTGCTTGAAACCGAATCGGCGAATCTTGATAAAGGCGGGTTACTTGCCGGCGATATAGCTTTCCGGCTTTATGACACATTCGGTTTTCCCTTCGATCTCACCGCGGATATTCTGCGCGGGCAGGGAATTTTGGTGGATAAAGAAGGGTTCGATAGCGCCATGAACCGGCAGCGGGAGACTGCGCGCGCAGCTTGGTCGGGCTCCGGCGCGAAGGCTACCGATAAAATCTGGTTTGAAATCCGTGATGAATTCGGGCCGACGGAATTTCTTGGCTATGACCGGCATTCGGCTAATGGGAAAGTCATTGCTCTGGTTAAAGACGGCAAAAAAATCGAAACCGCGCAGGCCGGGGAAGAAATTACTATTCTCACCAACCAGACGCCGTTTTACGGAGAATCCGGTGGTCAGGCGGGGGATTCGGGGAAAATAACGGATGCTTCCGGGCTGGAAATCGAAATCCTCGACACAAAAAAATACGGCGATTTGCACGGCCATATCGGGAAAATCATTAAAGGCGAAATCAAAAACGGTGCGGTGGTAAATCTCACCGTCGATAATAAACGCCGCGACGCGCTGCGCGCCAACCATTCGGCGACGCATATATTGCATGCGGTACTCAGAAAAAAATTAGGAAATCATGTGACGCAAAAAGGTTCATTGGTTTCGGAAAAATATTTGCGCTTCGATATCAGTCATTCCAAGCCGATTGCGCGGGAAGAGCTGCTTGAAATCGAAAGGGAAGTGAATGCGATTATCCGGCAGAATAGCGAAGTCTGCACCAAATTAATGTCATCCGAAGAAGCCGTAAAATCCGGCGCGATGGCGCTATTCGGCGAGAAATATGGCGATGAAGTGCGGGTGGTTTCGATGGGTATGGAGGAGAGGTCAGAGGTCAGAGATCAGAGGTCAGATGCCTACTCCACCGAGCTTTGCGGCGGCACGCATGTCACCCGCACCGGCGATATCGGGTTTTTCAAAATCATCTCCGAAGGCGCGGTGGCGGCGGGGGTTCGCCGCATCGAGGCTTTAACCGGCGAAGCGGCGGTGGTTTATGCCGAAAGCCAGGAGGATAGAATTTTGAACATAGCCGGAAAATTAAAAACCAGCATGGAGGAAACGGAAAACCGTATTGGATCTTTACTCGAAGAAAAGAAGAATCTCGAAAAGGAAATTATTGATTTACGCAGGAAGGCGGCTCTCGGCGGCAATGCAAATGCGCCCGCGGCAAATATAGAGGAAATCGGCGGCATAAAATTTATCGGCAAGGTAATGAATGACCTCCCGGCCCAGGAAATGAAACCGCTGGCCGATGATTTGAAAAAGAAAATCGGCTCCGGGGTGGTGGCGGTTATTTCCACGGCCGGCGGCAAAGTTTCGCTGGTGGTGGGAGTGACGGAAGATTTAACTTCCCGGTTCGATGCGGTGGAATTAGTAAAAGCCGGTGCGGCTGCGGTCGGCGGTAAAGGCGGCGGAGGACGGAAAGATATGGCACAAGCCGGGGGAGCGGATGCTCAGAAGGTGGATGAAGCGTTGGAAGAGATTAAGAAAGTGATTCGTAATTAGTAATTCGAATTACGAATCATCGAATCATCGAATTACAATTCAAGGAGAAAAATATGCTTAAAGGAAAAACCGCCATCGTCACCGGCTCAACCAGCGGCATCGGGCTGGGCATCGCACAGAAGCTGGCGGGTGAGGGCTGCAATATTATAATAAATGGGTTCGGCGACAAGGATGCCATAGAAAAAGAGCGTGCCGGAATCGAGAAAAATTATAAAGTTAAATGCATTTATCTCGGTGCTGACATCAGCAAGCCCGCGGAAGTGGAAAAAATGATTCAGGATGCCGAGAAAGAATTCGGCGGCATCGATATATTAGTCAACAATGCCGGAATCCAATTCGTGGCGCCCATCGAGGAATTCCCGGTTGAAAAATGGGACGCGGTTATTTCCACCAACCTCTCCGCCTCATTTTTCACCATCAAATACGCGCTTGCCGGAATGAAGAAAAAGCAATCCGGCCGCATCGTCAATATCGCTTCGGCGCACGGCCTGGTGGCGAGCACCGGCAAGGCAGCTTATGTCGCGGCGAAACACGGGCTGGTCGGCCTCACCAAAGTAGTGGCGCTCGAAATCGCCAATCACGGCGATATCACCTGCAACGCCATCTGTCCTGGCTGGGTTTATACGCCGCTCGTGGAAAAACAAATCAAGGATAACGCGGCCAAGGAAGGCATCTCGGAAGATAAAGCGAAAGAGGAAATGCTCTCGGAAAAACAAGCCGTCCACGAATTCGCCACCCCCGAACAAATCGCCGGCCTGGTGATTTACCTATGCAGCGACTCCGCCAAATCCATCACCGGGACGACAATTTCGATAGATAATGGTTGGACTTGCCAATAGGGATTAATCGGTACCAGTTAACCGCGTCATTACTTCTTCCGCTTCGCCCTCAATTACGGTTTCTTCGGTATAGAGCCTTATGCTCTCTGGCAATTCCTTGCCCTTGGGCAGCGAGACACCATGTGATTCCAATTTTTTTGCTTTGGACAGCACATTTCTATTGAATGATGAAGCAAAATTTCTGAAATGATCATAGGCGTTTTTTATTGATTTATTTACCTTCTCTGCATGTCGGACGGAAACCGACAAATTGCCGAGCATGTTCTGCAATTCCAATATTATCTCCTCTCGGTTTTTATCCTGCCTTTCCCTTTCGATGAGAATATTAGCTGCAAAAATTGGACCGGAAATACCGGTCGGACCGGCAAGAATGATTCCGTTATTGACGCATTTAAAATTATATTCCTGGTCAATTTGACATATTTTTTCTACCTGCGCATCGCTATGCAAAAATAATATGGTGAATATGCCGTTTATTTTTTCCCCAGATTTTTCCAGTGTTTTGCGCACCGATGCGTGATATTCCTTGCTGGCAAGGGAATTCAAATGCTCATTCATTCTTTTTTTGAGTTTCCCAGTTAGTTCTGCTTCACGCTCGTTCCCTTGGTTCTCTGCCAGTTCAAAGAAAAATTGCGAAGCTTTGCTATCTATTACTATCAGGTTATTATTGGGAAGCCGGAGAACATAATCCGGCCTTTTTATTCCCTCATCCGCATGGTATGACGATTGATAGAAGAAATCCTTTCCTTCAACCAATCCATATTGTTTTAAAGTATTGAGCAGCGCATTTTCCGCAAATTGCCCGATGGCCGAAGAGGTGGAAAGCGCCCGCCGGATTATTGAAATATCGTTTTTGCCGGCATTCCATTGTTCTTTCAAATTTGTAACTAGGTTGGTGACATTCTGAAAACCATCCTGATATTTCTTATTAACTTTCTCCGTTTCTTCATGAAACATTTCACCGGCCTTGTTGCTGGTTATCAGGCTGATCTCATTCTTGGTTTTTTCCCAGTCATCGATGCGTACCTGCATTTCGGCAACGCTTTGCAGGGCCAGTTGTTTCCGAGTTTCGGCATTATTTTTTTCTGCTATTGCTTCGTCGCGCGCAGTTTCCGCTGCCTTTTTTTCCACGGTATACTGACTCAGCAAATCAATTTTCTGTTTGAGTATGGTATCGGCTTCCACGCGCTCATTAATGGCGTGATTACGTTCATCGGCAAGCAGCTTATTTTCCTCTTCCAGCTTATGAAGACGGATAGTTTTTTCTTCAAATATACCGGAAATTTTCTCCGCTGCTAAAATCTGCTCTTTGCATTCTCCAAGGTTTTTTACAAGCTTCTTTATCCAGGAAACACTAATACCAAGAGCCGTAATAAGAGTCGCTATAAGAATAAAAATTGCAATTATATAACTATCCATATCAACTCATCTGGAAATTGCGGGAAAAAACGGTTAATTTAATGCTTGCGAATCTTATAGGGAGTCTAGCCTAATGTCAAAGTTTACAGGGATAGTTCTGGCGGCCGGAAAAGGCACGCGAATGCGCTCGAAATGCCCGAAAGTGCTGCATGAAATAGCCGGGCGGCCGATGGTGAATTATGTGGTTGAAACTCTCGGCCGGTTGCATCCGCGGGAAATAATAACCGTGATTGCCCCGGGGATGGATGAGGTGCGCCAGGCGATTCTCGCACAGAATAAAAAAGTGAAATTCGCGGTGCAGAGAGAGCAGCTCGGCACCGGACATGCGGTACTCAGCGCGTTGCCGAAATTGAAGGGTACTGATAGCGATGTGGTGATTCTTTACGGCGATTGCCCGTTTATTTCCGGCGAGACTATCGAAAATATGCTGAATGCCTTAAATGCCGAGGAAAATACCGCGATAGTGGTGCTGGGATTTACGCCCTATGACCCGGCGGAATATGGCCGCCTGGTTATGAATGCGCGCGGCGAGCTGGAAGCTATCGTGGAATATAAGGATGCAGATACCGCCATAAGGGCAATAACTTTATGCAATTCGGGCGTTATGGCGGTTAAAGGGACATTATTGCCGAAGCTGCTGCGCAAGCTAAAAAACCTCAATTCCAGCGGCGAGTTTTACCTGACCGATTTGGTGGCCATCGCCAATTTTGAAGGCCTCAGCTGTCATGTGGTGCGGGCCGAGGAAGAGGAGGTGATGGGCATAAATTCGCGCGAGCAATTGGCGGCGGCGGAAAATATCATGCAGAGGAAACTGCGCGTTGCGGCGCTTGGAATCGGGGTGACTTTAATTGCGCCGGAGACGGTTTTTTTCAGCGCCGATACTATCCTCAGTAAGGATGCGATAATTCATCCATTCGTGGTAATCGGGAAAGGCACGGCGATTGACGAGGGCGTGGAAATCCGCTCATTCAGCCATATCGAGGGCGCGCGCATCGGCAAAAACGCTATAGTCGGCCCATTCGCACGGCTGCGCCCGGGCGCGGATTTGGCACATGACGTGCATATCGGGAATTTCGTCGAAATTAAAAAATCAAAAATCGGCAAAGGCTCGAAAATCGGGCATTTAAGTTATGTGGGCGATTCCACGCTCGGCAGCATGGTCAATATCGGCGCCGGCAGCATCACCTGCAATTATGACGGCAAAAATAAATACGAAACAAAAATCGGCAGCGGTGCTTTCATCGGTTCCAATACCTCGCTGGTAGCCCCGGTGAATATTGGCGAGGGCGCAGTGATTGGCGCTGGCTCAACCAT
>Ga0206957_1106_pt1 | contig 18242 bp, 14 predicted proteins | sample Alteio_BWOrgHeat_32_FD_152975 | JGI IMG/M metagenome (GOLD analysis project Ga0206957, IMG submission 152975) | Enriched cells from forest soil in Barre Woods Harvard Forest LTER site, Petersham, Massachusetts, United States -... | ecosystem: Environmental > Terrestrial > Soil > Temperate forest >...
AATGGAAAGCCGATGGCAGCCTGATTGTGCGGGACGGAAAAGTGATGGGCTCGGAGCTTATTGGGCGGCGGTTTAAAGGGCCGGGATATTTTTATTCGCGGCCGTCCTATGCCGGGGAAGGCTATGACGCCAGCGCTTCCGGCGCTTCCAACTATGCTATTTCCAATAACGAGCTGGTATTCGCCATCAACCAGGATATAGAAAGAATCCGCTCGCATAGCGACAACAGAAAAAGGCAGATTCCAGGGGATTTGGTGACGGGTTCGGCAAGCGGGCTCGACCCCGATATCAGCATTGCCGGCGCCTATTACCAAATCCCCCGCATCGCGCGCGAGCGGAAAATATCCGGCGAAACGGTGAAGGAATTAATCGACAAAAACGCCGAAAAACGGCTATTTGGAATTTTTGGCGAAAACCACGTAAATGTTTTGCTGCTGAATCTGCAATTAGATGATATGACGAAAAGGAAATGAATAATAAATTTTGAGGCATTAAAATAAGTTGTCATTCCCGCGTAGGCGGGAATCCATAACCACAGGCCTATCGGTACAGCAAGAATCTCTGGGGCTCTGGGATATGGATTCCCGCCTTAAGCGGGAATGACAACAGAGAGCCAGGTTTCGAGTGGTTAAAACGTTAGGAAGAATTTCATGAGCGATAATATCGATAATATGGAAAACCGCCCATCGGCGGAATCATTCCTGGCGGAGGCTTCCAAAGAGGGCAGGGGGAAGCTGAAGATTTTCCTTGGCGCCGCGCCGGGCGTCGGGAAAACTTATGCCATGCTCCAGGCCGCGCATGAGCGCAAGGCCGAAGGCATCGATGTGGTGGCGGCGATAGTCGAAACCCATGGCCGTGCAGAAACTCATAAAGTTCTGGCAGGCCTTGAAATATTGCCGAAGAAAAAAATCACTTACCGCAACCGTGAATTCGAGGAAATGGATTTGGAAAAAATCCTCGAGCGCAAGCCGCAGCTGGTGTTGGTGGATGAACTCGCGCATACTAACGTGCCGGGCAGTATTCACGAAAAGCGCTATCAGGATGTGGAAATCCTGCTGCAAAACCAGATTGACGTTTATACCACCGTTAATATTCAGCATCTGGAAAGCCTGAATGACGTGATTTCGCAAATCGCCAAAATCAAGGTGCGTGAAACCCTGCCCGACCATATTTTCAAAAGCGCCGATGAAGTCGAGCTGGTGGATTTGCCGCCGAAGGAATTAATCCGGCGGCTTTCCGAAGGCAAGGTTTATGTGCGCGACCAGGCGCGCAAGGCCATCCGGCATTTCTTTAGCCCGAGCAACCTGACGGCGCTCCGCGAGCTCGCCCTCCGCCATACCGCAGAGCAGGTCGATGACCAGATGCTGCAACTGATGCAGAAACACGCCATCAAAGGTCCATGGCCGACGCGCGATAGAATTATGGTATGCATCGACCATCATCCGAGCTCGGAAAATCTCATCCGCGCCGCCAGCCGCATTTCCACGCGCCGCCGCGCGCCGCTCATCACCGTTTATGTCGAAGCGCCGTCACATTATTTGTTGTCGGAAAAAGCCAAGGAACAAATTTATAAAAATTTCCAATTGGCGGAAAATCTCGGCAGTGAAACCGTTACATTATCTGGCCGCGATGTTGCGAAAACGCTGCTGACACTGGCGCGCAACCGCAACGTCACCCAGATGGTAGTGGGCCGCAAGCGCCGCCCGCGCTGGCTGGAACTCATTACCGGCTCGGTAATCCATAAGCTGATTAGCCGCAGCGGCAATATCGATATATATGTAATAAATTTTGAGACTCTGCCGGAGCAGCCGCTGCCGCCGGAGAAAAAATATCCGAAATTAAATCTCAATATTTTCGATTATATAAAAAGCACCGGAGCCATCGTGCTGATAACGCTGCTGGCGGTGACGCTGCGCAAGTTTCTTGGGCTGGTTTCGGTTGATTTGCTTGCCCTGTTCATAGTTCCGGTGCTGTTCAATGCGGTGAATTACGGCACATTGCCCGCGGTTTTTTCCGCTATCGCCGGGCTTTTTCTCTATGATTTTTTCTTTCTTGAGCCCATCTATAGCCTCTCATTCCCGCTGCCGTCGCATGGTGTGGCGCTGATAACTTTCTTAAGCGTCGGCCTCACCGCCAGCAATCTTTCATTCCGCACCAAAAGCCAGGCGCTGGCCTCGGAGAAGAAGGAGCAGCGCACCGCGGCGCTTTATGGCCTCAGCCGGGAAATGGCTTCGGCGGTGCAACTCGACGATGTACTCGCGGCAATCGTGGTGAAGCTCGATAATATTTTAAATGCCGAAACCATAATTCTCCTGCCCGATGAAAGCCGGAAAAAGCTGAAGGTCGTATGCCCGCCGGAATTTGAATATGACGAAAAGGAGCAGGCGGCGTCGCTCTGGAGTTATGAGCATGAAGAAATGGCCGGGCGTGGCACGGAAACTTTGACCACCGCCAAAAGGCTTTATATTCCACTAAAAACCCAGCGCGGCATCGTCGGGATTTTGGGGGTTGAGGCCAAGGGCGGGGTATTATTTAAAGATGTAGAATTCCGTCGCCTGCTCGATGCGCTTTCGGCGCAGAGCGCGCTGGCGATTGAGCGCGCGCGGCTGGCTGAGGAAATGGAGGAGGCGATAATAACGCGCGAGCGCGAGTCGTTGCGCTCGATCCTGCTATCCTCGATTTCGCAGGATTTGAAAACACCGCTGGCCTCGATAATCGGCTCGGTGTCGGCTTTAAAAACCGCCGGGAAGAAACTCGCCGGTGCGGCGCGCGATGGACTCACTGAAATCATCCTCGATGAATCGGAAAAGCTTAACCAGTTCATCGGCAACCTGCTCGAAATGACCAAACTGGAAACCGGCGCGGTGATTCCGCGCATCGAGCTTCTGGATATTTATGAACTGGTGAATTTCTCGATAAATAAAGCGCGCCGGATTGTCGGCAATCACATCGTCAAATCCAATATCCCGGCGAATTTGCCGCTGATAAAAGCCGATTTCATGATGATGGAGCAGGTGATTTCGAACCTCCTTTCCAATGCCGCGAAATATTCCGAGCCGGATTCGGAAATCGACATTATTGTCACCGAGGAAAAAGGCAATGTAATTATGGATATCCGCGACCACGGCATCGGCATTCCGCCGGAGGAGCTCGGCAAGGTTTTCTATAAATTCTACCGCGTCAAATTCGATACGCGCAACAAAATTTCCGGCACCGGCCTCGGCCTTTCATTATGCAAGGCGATAGTGGAAGCGCATGATGCGCGGATAGAAGCGTTGCTCCCCGAAGATGGCGGCGGCACCATCCTGCGCGTAACCTTCCCGGCGACGCTGACGACAAAAAAATTGAAAATAAACCAGGAAGAGAAGGAGGCGTTAAGTGCTTAGTGATTTGTGCCTAGTGCCTTGTATTCTTTCTTCACAAATCACAAAGCACAAGGCACAAGGCACTCATTTATGATAACGGCAAACGAAAAAACAATAAGAGCGCTGGTGGTGGATGACGATGCGCCGATTCGCAAATTTTTGAAACTTGCGCTCCCGGCTTATGGCTATGAAGTGATTCCGGCTGCGAGCGGCTCGGAAGCGGTGCAAATCTGCTCCACCGAAAATCCGGATATTATAGTGTTGGACCTAGGCTTGCCGGATTTGGAAGGGACGGACGTCATCAGCAATATCCGCGAATGGTCGAAAGTGCCGATAGTGTTTTTTTCCGTGAAGTCCGACGAATCGGATATTATGGAAGCGCTTGATCGCAATGCCGATGATTATGTGGTGAAGCCCTTCACCATCGACGAGCTGGCGCGGAAAATGCAGGCCTGCATCGAATATAGCCGCTATGACAAACAGGCTGATCCGGTGAAAAAAATCGGCAAGATGAAAGTGGATTTTGCCAATAATAAAGTTTCCCTCGATGGAAAACCGCTGCCCATCGGCGACAAGGAATATAATCTTCTGAAAGCACTGGCCGTCAATAAAGGCAAAATAGTGCGCAACCGTGAGTTGCTTCGCCAGATTGGCGATGAAAATATCAGCCGCAAAGATGAAATGCAATATTTACGCTATTACATAAGCCATATCCGCAGCCTGATAGCCGATGATGCCGCGAACCCGAAATATATCATGCTGGAGCCGGGAATAGGTTACCGTCTGGTTGAGCCGGTTGAATAAAACTATTTCTTGGTTGATACATCTTTATTAAATCTTTACAACCAAAGCAAAAGGAGAGATTTTATGCGGATGAGAAAAAAATATATAACCGGCCTGGCCGTTACATTTAATGTAATGTTATTCAGCGGTATAGCTCTGGCCGGCGGCGGAATTTTTGAGTTAGGCGGCGAGGTTTTCAATGACCGTTACCGGGAACCGAATCTGGGTGATAACAGCGTGGACAGCCATGCTAATTACGGCTCTCTCACCGGCGGCTATAAATATATTTTCGATAACCACCTTTTTGCCGCATTAGAGGGCAGGGCTTCTTATGGTGAGAATGACTATAAGGATAAAAGGCCCGCCAACCAAATCACGGTCGATAATGTTCCGCAATATGAAGGCGAACTGCGGATGCTCGGTGGAGATAATATATTGATAAGCGGGCATGAGATTTTAAGCCCTTATATCGGCATCGGCGAGCGCATGTATTTCGATAGAGGCAAAGACGAAGCTTTCGGCAGCTATGACCGCCATATTGACCAAACCTACCTGCCAATCGGCGTTACCTTTAAATATAAAGCCGAAAATCACTGGACATTCTCCCCGAACATCGAACTGGACCCGCTTATATATGGCCGGGTCAGCACCCGCCTCGGTGAGGTGCCCGGCTTTTACAATACCACGAATAATCAGCATACCGGCCTCGGCGTGCGCGGGGAATTCATGTTCGGCCAGCAGATGAATAATTATGCCTGGCAATTCGGCCCGTTTTTCCGCTATTGGGATATCAAGCAATCATCAGTGGCTACCACGCCTTCCACAATTCAAGGCAACCACTGGATTGAGCCCAATAATAACCGCCTGCAACTTGGTGTGGCGCTGCGGTTTTTGTTTTAGAACAGAAGAGCCGGGATATTGATATGGATCGGATTCGCGGTTCCAATAGGATTTTGTCATCAGGCCATATTACGCGCATCGGCTATGCAGAGATCAAGATATTCCTTTTTGGTTATTTTGCCTGAAGCCAATAATGCAAAAAGCCGCTTATCGGTTGCGCTTGGTATAATACCTTCAAATCTGTTGATTGCGGCAAAATGCTGGATCATGGCAGCACGGCTGGCCTGTTCGGCCTTATCAAAACACGCCGGACGCGACTCGAATTCCTGGATTTTCTGGTCGATTAGGGACATGGAGTGATTGTAGCAAAAAATGTGAGGGGGTGAAAGGGGTATTGGCTTTCGCAAATAAAATCTGGTATAATAACTCCATGCTTCAGACAGTTAACATACCGGATAAAATCCTGAATATCCTACCGACTGATAGGATAGCGGAGAATGTGCGCGAGTCGCTGGTGCTCAAAATGTATATGGAAGGTAAAATTTCCGCCGGGAAAGTTGCCGAGTTGCTGGATATCAGCCGTCATGATGCGGATGTTTTTTTGAGTGAGCATAATGCGCATCAATCCATCAGCATTGATGATTATAATCAGGATTTAAAGAACCTGAATTCTCTCTTTTCCTCTTAATTTAGTGCAGGCGATAATCATATTGTCATGATTGAGGCAGAAGCGAGGCGATATCACTGGCGCTTGAGAAAAATCTGATGCTACTGGCCGATGACCTTCCGGCAAGAAAATGCGCGCATGATTTAGGCATCAAGACTTTGGGCACGCTTGGGATTCTTGAAGCGGCGGCGGTGAGGAAGATTATAGATTTTGAGGAATATTATAGCCGGCTTGCTGGGCTTCTAGTTTTATGTATCGGAAGCGTTGCTTGAGGAGATTAGGGGGAGAATAACGAAGAGATAATTATTTCTTAAATTCCATATCAATCTTATTAATATTATCAACCTCAACATATTTAGGGTAAGTAATGAGTTTTCTTGGTAAAGCGCTGGGCATTTTAGTCGTAAAATATCCTGCTTCATCTATATCCTTGCTTATATTGGTCATTATATTGATCATTGTGAATGTATGGAGGGACAAAGATAAGCAGCGCAAATTGCCAAGCAAAATTGCTTTATGTTCCGTAATGCTTTATCCATTGTTTTATACGATTTTCTGGCTGTTTAATCTGATAAAGTTGCGATTCTGCTATTTAGACAGCGTTTGCCAGTTGGAAGTAAAAGATCAGTTATATTCCGGGTTTATATATGGCCTTTTCTTAGCATTGCCAGCAATGTTATTTTTCGCTCTTGTAGGATATATAATTGGAATTTTTATATCTAAGGGAAGAAATAAAATATAGTTATCGCAAATAAAAATTGGAAGAGAAGACGATAGCGCAGTTTTGTTTATTTAGAACCGAACCGGAATAAATTCCAATTAACGGATTCTATTTAAAGGAGGTAATCCAGCCGCAGGTTCCCCTACGGCTACCTTGTTACGACTTCACCCCAGCTGCGTCCGCCGTAGCTTTATAGCGTAGGCGGATCATTGATATTACCGTGGACGGCGTATATGCTAAAACCATGGAAAAAGAGTTCGATCAGTGGAATGGGGTGAAGAAAGGGCTGGATAAGCGTGAGCAACTGCCAGCTTTCAAAGAAAGACAGATATGGTGGTGCAGCATTGGCGTGAATGTCGGGTTTGAAGTCTATGGCAAAGGCCGGATATATACGCGGCCCGTTTTGATCGTCCGCAAATTCAGCAAACATTCCTTTTTCGGCGTTCCTATGACATCTAAGCGCAAAACGCAGCCTTATCATTTCCCTACCATCTTCAAAGGCACGGAAGGCAGCGCGCAACTGGCACAACTTAAATTGTTCGATAGTAAGCGGCTGATGGATTTGATGGGTTATTTACCCGATGACCAATATGATAGCATCATCGCGGCACTGTCAGCATTCTTTCAAAAGAAAAAGACCCCCTAAAAGGAGGTCTTCGCTATTTTCCGCTTCCCGAAAGAAGCGGTTTGTGGCTAACGCCAATATATGGAATTATAGTACCATAATTCTCAGGATTTGCAAGGAAATTGAGGCGCGTGGAATCAAAGCGCTCGTCCGGCGCATCCCTTACCATCAGCCAAGCTGTGTTTGGCCATTTCCATCATGGAATTGAAGCCCAGATCGCTTCTCCTGCTACGAAGCACATCCACAAAGTGCTGTTCTTGGTGCGTAAACGGTCTTTCCCCGTTTACTCTGGCAATTTCCAGCGCTTCATCCAGGGCAGCGTACAATTTTCCAACTGCTGATTCCAACTCTTCACCCCTCTTTTCTTTTGGAAATACTTTTTCAATGGCTTGCAGTAGGTTTTCTTTCTCTATGTCGCGAGGATTGGCATTCCAGTCCCTACCTATGCCATATGCACGATCCTCCATCGACAACATAGATGGATAATTGCTAGCCCGAGCCAAATCCTGTGCCACACCCGTGATAAATGATTTTACTTGATCTTTATCGGCTTCGTTGGTGAAGGTAATCGGAAATCCGGCCCCACTTATATACCCGGTTGAATAATCGTGAATATCCGTGATCTCTATCTGGCCTAATGCAACACCTTTTATTCCGGAATCTTCAATACGCTTCTTCATCATACCGGATATTTCTTCCAGCCGCTGTTGGGCCGCTGGTTCTAAAAGATGACTATTAGCAGAATTGTTACCATAACGCAAATAACGATCACAAATAACTCTAGTAGATGCGGCATTGGTATCTTCGGCAACTATAATATCCCTTATAGGACTGAAAGATAAATATGTGGCGGCCTCCCCTCCCGGTAAACTTTTCGTTTCCAGGTCCTGATGAGTAACCATTTTCTGAAACATCTTACTGGCAAGTTCGGCAATTGCATAAGCTTCATTTTTCTCAACCATTTCCTCCTCCATTGTTTTATTAAATTAGAGAGTATTATAGCAGAAAAGATTTAACCAAATATTAAACTTTTGTGAAATTTTGTATTCAACCCTTGGTTGTTATTTACAAGAGCTTAGAATTCATAATCCAAACCGGCTAAGCTATTGTAAAACCTGGCGTATTCTGGAATATAGATTCCCGCCTTCGCGGGAATGACGGCTGTGATTATGGGAATTTCAGGGGATATCGCAAATAAAAATTGGAAGAGAAGACGATAGCGCAGTTTTGTTTATTTAGAACCGAACCGGAATAAATTCCAGTTAACGGATTCTATTTAAAGGAGGTAATCCAGCCGCAGGTTCCCCTACGGCTACCTTGTTACGACTTCACCCCAGTCATTGATATTACCGTGGACGGCTGCTTCCCTTGCCACCGAAAGTGGCAAGGTGGAGATTAGAAAATGGAAAATGGAGGTTAGAAATTGCGTTTGCTTCGCAAACAAATAATATCAATTTCTATTCTCCAACTTCCAATCTCCAACTTCCACCTTGTCTCCTTTGGAGGCAAGGGTTAGCCCACCGGCTTCGGGTAAAACCAACTTCCATGGCGTGACGGGCAGTGTGTACAAGACCCGGGAACGTATTCACCGTGGCGTGCTGATCCACGATTACTAGCGATTCCAACTTCATGCTCTCGAGTTGCAGAGAACAATCCGAACTGAGACGGCTTTTATAGGATCTGCTCCAGCTTGCGCTTTGGCTTCCCATTGTCACCGCCATTGTAGCACGTGTGTAGCCCAGGCCGTAAGGGCCATGATGACTTGACGTCATCCCCACCTTCCTCCGGCTTATCACCGGCAGTTCCCTTAGAGTCCCCAGCATAACCTGATGGTAACTAAGGATGAGGGTTGCGCTCGTTGCGGGACTTAACCCAACATCTCACGACACGAGCTGACGACAGCCATGCAACACCTGTGTTCGACCCAACTAAATGCGAGGTTAGTCTCCTATCCTCTCTGTCGACATGTCAAGGCCTGGTAAGGTTCTTCGCGTTGCATCGAATTAAACCACATGCTCCACCGCTTGTGCGGGTCCCCGTCAATTCCTTTGAGTTTTAATCTTGCGACCGTACTCCCCAGGCGGGATGCTTAACGCGTTAGCTACAACACCGACCCGTACGGGCCGACATCCAGCATCCATCGTTTACGGTGTGGACTACCAGGGTATCTAATCCTGTTTGCTCCCCACACTTTCGCGCCTCAGCGTCAGAACCGGTCCAGATAGCCGCCTTCGCCACTGGTGTTCCTCTTAATATCTACGGATTTCACTCCTACACTAAGAATTCCACTATCCCCTACCGGTCTCAAGCTCCCCAGTATTAAGAGCAATTCCGAGGTTAAGCCCCGGGATTTCACTCCTAACTTAAGAAGCCGCCTACGCGCCCTTTACGCCCAGTAATTCCGAACAACGCTAGCCCCCTCTGTATTACCGCGGCTGCTGGCACAGAGTTAGCCGGGGCTTTTTCTGTGGGTACCGTCATTATCTTCCCCACTAAAAGAACTTTACAACCCTAAGGCCTTCATCATTCACGCGGCATGGCTGGATCAGAGTTGCCTCCATTGTCCAATATTCCCTACTGCTGCCTCCCGTAGGAGTCTGGGCCGTATCTCAGTCCCAGTGTGGCTGATCGTCCTCTCAGACCAGCTAAAGATCGTTGCCTAGGTAGAGCCATTACCTCACCTACTAGCTAATCTTACGCGGGCTCATCTTATAGCGAAGGAGAAGAAGAGATTGGAGTTGGAGAGCTGGCGAGATGGCGAGAATTTCTTCTCTCCAACTCTCCTTCTCTCCAACTCCAACCTCTCCAATCCAACTTTCCTCTTTCGAGCGTATATGGTATTAGCAGCCGTTTCCAGCTGTTGTTCCATACTATAAGGTAGATTCCCACGTGTTCCGCACCCGTTTGCCACTAGCAGAATTCCCTTACGGGCTCTTACTCGTTCGACTTGCATGTATTAGGCCTGCCGCCAGCGTTCGTTCTGAGCCAGGATCAAACTCTCAAATTAAGTTTAATCCGTCTCGATTACTTTTTTATATTCAAAGAAATGCGAGAAAATTTTAACAGTTGTGAGTTGTTAGTTGCGGGTTGCGAGCATTTCTGCCCGCAACTCACAACTCGCAACTCGCAACTAAACTTTTTCCCACACGCTGCATATTTACTATTATTCACATGAAAAATGAGTAAAGACTTCGAATCGATGATTCGATAATTCGTGATTCGATGATTCGAAAAGAATCTGCACTCTTACGAATCACTAATCATCGAATTATCGAATCATCGACCCTAGCAGCGCATGGATGTATTATATCAACCGCGCTACCGTCTTCACTTCCAATTTTATTTACGATGTCAAAAAGCTGAAAAACTCTATGGAACTGCTGCTCCAAGGAGATTTTCTTCCCGGCACTTTTAGAGAAATGCCGCCAAACGCCTGTCGCGCTTGAGAGAGGGTGTTTATATATGAATAATTTATGGTGTCAACATGAAAGATCAAGAAAAAATTATTTAAAACGAAACAGCCTCATTCGCCCGAAGGCAAATGGGGCTGTTTGTCCAGTTGAGCCTAGTAACTGAAAGAAGAAATAAAAGGAAGTTTTGTTAAGTTTTTATGACAGGGTACACTATAATCTGCAGAAACAAGACAATTTCCATTTGCAACCGTCAAAAATTTACGGCATAATAAGCCGTATGCTAGATACGCAAAAGATAACCGCGCATGTTCCTAAGGAGCTGCTGGAAAGCGCCCGTAAGGCCACCGGGAAGGGAATAACCGAGACGGTGAAGAAGGCATTGGAAGAGCTTGTCCAGCGCCAGGCATGTGCGAATTTACGAGCTTTGCGGGGAAAGCTTCACCTGGAGATTGATCCGGATTGGCGCAAAGACAGGGAATTCGATTGGTAGCAGCAGATACGAGTGTTTTAATCCCTTATTTTAATGGAGAGAAAAGCGATGATTTAAAAGTTCTAGATTACGCTCTTGAATTAAGCAAATTAGTTCTCCCGCCGATTGTAATCACGGAGATATTAAGAAGTCCAAAAGCTACGCCATTATTAATATACAATTTAAGCTCATTACCTAAATTGAAAATCAAAAAAGATTATTGGTTTAGAGCGGCGGAAAACGGCCGTTTGCTGCTTGAGAAAGGCCTAAAAGCCGCTCTTGCCGACACCCTGATCGCCCAATCCTGCATAGACCATGATGTTCAGCTCATCACCCGCGATGGCGATTTCCGGCATTTTGCCAAATATTGCGGGTTGAAGATCTATAAATGACCCCCGCTAAAATCAACTAGATCTTCCGGCGCCGCTGCCGGAGAAATATACTGGTAGTCTAAATTTAAAAAATTTAGTACCTTATGCGAAGCCTTATAAATTTAGAGAGTGATCTTGTGAATAATAATAACCTCAGCAAAACCGCGAATCTGGATGATACTTTCAATAATCTCAGCAATACCGCCTTTCTTTCCGGCGATAACCGCATCGATTCGCTGTTGGCCGGTTATAATTGGACCGGCACGCTGCATCAGGCGGCCAATATTACTTACACTTTCCAAGGCCCGCTGGCAAAAAATTTCCAGACCGATTTTAACGGCGCGCTGGCGGATTGGGCCAGGGTGGCGAATGTTACTTTCACTTATGTGCCGCCATCATCCCCGGCGGCGGCCAATGTCGATATAGTGGGAATTGACGATACCACCCTAACTTCAACCGGATCTTCCACGGAAATTAAGGATGGAGTTACCAACACTATCAATGTAGGCACAAACCTTGTGTCCGCGGAGGTGCATGTCGATACTACGAATCCGAATCAACCGGCGGCAAACCCGGATGCCGATATAATTCACACCATGATCCATGAAATAGGCCATGCGCTGGGCCTGAAGCACCCGGAAAATTATAGCAGCATCACCAGCGGCAATTCCACCGACGGCCTCGGGCCCTACCTGCCAACCGGAGATGCGACATATGATAATACGCTGATGTCATATACGCCCGGCACCATCGCCACTCTGACTAATCCCCCGCAAACCCCGATGCCGTATGATATCCTCGCCATGCAATGGCTTTACGGCGCTAATATGAATTATAGCGGCGGGCAGACTTATAAAGTGGACGGCTCTTCTACCGTGCAGACGATATGGAACCCGGTTGGGTTCAATAATTCTTTGGATACGACCGAGTATCGCGGCAATGCCACTATCAGCCTTAAACAAGGCCAGGGCAGCACTGTCGGCAATTCCGGCGTTTTCATCGCCTATAACACCCACATCACCAGCCTCACCACCGGCCCCGGCAATGATTCAATCACCGCCAATAATGCCGGTGATGTGATTAAGACCGGGCCGGGAAGCGATACCATATTCGGCGCCGCCGGAAATGATACCATCATCGCCAGCAACGGCAATAATGTCCTGCATGGCGGAAAGGGCAACAACATCCTGGTCGGCGGTTTCGGCAATGATACGATTTACGGCGAGATGGGAAACACCACCATGACCGGCGGCACCGGCATGGCCAATTTCTACGTATTTCTCGATACAAACGGCCCGACCGGCCAGGATAAAATAGAAAACTTCAATCCCTCCACCGACCACCTGTTATTCAGCAGCAAAATTTTTTCCTCCGCAACCCAAGCCTATGCCGCCCTCGGAAATGACGGAATCCTCCATATGAGAGACGGCGGCAGCATCAAGCTAGTCGGCATAAACCATAATATAATGCCGATTAGCGATTTTATAATCGTGTAGCCAAGTATAAAACCAAAGAGAAAATGGCGAAAGACGAAGAGGAAGTGAAATTAGAGAGTTGCCTAAGGTAAGTAGGCCTAATTTTTCAGCCTTTAACATTGCCCAGGCATAAATATTTCACCTCGACATATTCCTCCATGCCTAAATATGAGCCTTCGCGGCCGGTGCCGGATTCTTTTATTCCGCCAAACGGGGCTACTTCGTTGGAGATTAGGCCTTCATTGATGCCGATCATGCCATATTCCAGAGCCTCGGCGGTGCGGAAGATTTGGTTGATGTCATTGCTGTAAAAATAAGCCGCCAGGCCGTAAGGGGTATCATTGGCGATTTTTATTGCCTCCGCCTCGGTTTTGAAACGGAAAATGGTGGTGACGGGGCCGAATATTTCCTCTTTGGCGATTAGCATTTCGGGTGTCAGGTCCGATAGAATTGTCGGCTGGAAAAAAGTACCGCCGAGCACGTGCCTTTTGCCGCCGGTTTCTATTTTCGCGCCTTTTTTCACCGCATCGGCGATTAGCATTTCGACTTTTTCCACTGCATCCATATTAATCAGCGGACCCTGTTCCACACCTTCCGCAAACCCATCGCCGACTTTTAATTTTTTAACCGCCGCCAGCAGGTTTTCCATGAATTTATCGGGAATGCCTTCCTGCACCAGCAGGCGGTTGGCGCAAACGCAGGTTTGGCCGCTATTACGGTATTTCGAGGCGATGAAGCCTTTCAGCGCCGCGTCTAAATCAGCATTGTCGAAAATAATGAAAGGCGCATTGCCGCCAAGTTCCATGGAAACTTTTTTCACTGTCGAGGCGGATTGCCGGATTAATATTTTCCCGGTTTCGGTTGAGCCGGTGAAGCTGACTTTTCTCACCTCTGGGCTTTCCGTTAATTCCTTGCCGATTTCTTTCGCATCGCCGGTTATTATATTCAAAACACCCGCCGGAACACCGGCTTCCATGGCTAATTTCCCGAGCGCGAGGGCGGAAAGCGGCGTCTGGCTTGCCGGTTTTACGATGGCAGTACAGCCGGCAGCAAGAGCCGGAGCGATTTTGCGGGTAATCATCGCAGCCGGGAAATTCCATGGCGTAATCGCCGCAACAACTCCCACCGGCTCACGCAACACAATTATCCGCTGCTCGTTTTTTGGCGCCGGAATTACATCACCATAAACCCTTTTCGCCTCCTCACCAAACCATTCGATGAAAGAAGCGGCATAGGCGATTTCGCCGCGCGATTCGGTTAATGGCTTGCCTTGCTCCGCCGTCATTATCGCCGCCAAATCCTCCTGATTCTCCATCATCAAATCGAACCAGCCGCGCATTATCTTCGCGCGCTCCGCGGCAGTTTTTTTTCGCCATTCCGGCCAGGCTTTATTGGCGGCGATGATAGCTTCTTTTGTTTCCGCCACACCAAAATGCGGCACAGTGGAAACCAATTCCCCGGTGGAAGGATTTATGACTTTAATGACATTTTCCACACCACCCACCCATTTGCCGTCAATCAGGCATTTGGCAAGCAGCAAATCCGGGCGCTTCAGTTTTTTATTGAGGTCCATGTCTTTAGCCTACGTGGGCGACGGGGAAAGACAAGTAAATATGTGATAAATTTTATTCCACCGTCACCGATTTTGCCAGGTTCCGCGGCTGGTCGATGTTGCAGCCTTTGAATACGGCCATGTAATAGGCGAGGAGCTGTACCGGGATTGAATATAATACCGGGGAGGTTAGCAGCGAAGATTCCGGCATTTCTATCGCGGCATGGGTTATTTTTTTCAATTCTTTTATGCCTTTGGCGGTGCTGATGAGGATTATTTTTCCTTTTCTGGCGGCGATTTCCTGGGCGTTGGAGGCGGTTTTATCGAATAGCTCGTCCTTGGGGGCGATTACCACTACCGGCATATTTTCATCAATCAGCGCAATCGGCCCATGCTTTAATTCCCCAGCGGCATTGGCTTCGGCATGGATGTAGGATATTTCTTTCAGTTTCAATGCACCCTCTAATGCTATTGGATATGAAACGCCGCGGCCGATATAGAGTGCGTTTTTCGCCTTGTATAATTTATGCGCAACTTCACGGATTTTTTCGGCCTGGGAGAGAATTTCGGCGATTTCGCCGGAGAGCAGCGAGAGGGAATGTAGATGTTGCAGGGCTTCGCCGTCTTTTATTTTTTTCCTCTCCTTGGCCAAGCTGAGCGCGAAACAGGCGAGCACTATCAACTGGCTGGTGAAGGCCTTGGTGGAGGCGACGCCGATTTCGAGGCCGGCGCTGGTATGTAAAACCACGTCCGATTCCCGGGCGATGGTGCTTTCCGGCACATTGACGATGGAAATTATATGCTGGCGGTTTTTGCGCGCATAACGCAGCGCCGCCAGCGTATCGGCGGTTTCGCCGGATTGCGAAATGAACAGCGCCATGCCGCCTTTTTCCATTACCGCATCCCGGTAGCGGAATTCCGAGGCGATATCGACTTCCACCGGCAGCATGGCGATTTTTTCAATCCAATATTTCGCCACCATGCCGGAATAATAGGAAGTTCCGCAGGCGATGATGGTTATTTTGGTTAAATCGGAAAGGGCGAAGGGCAATTTCGGCAGGCTTATGCCGCCGGATTCTTCGTTGAAATAACGCGAAAGCGTGGTGTTGATTATGCTCACCTGATCGTGGATTTCCTTCAGCATGTAATGCGGGAAACGGCCTTTGCCGGTATCGGAATCGGCCTTGATTATTCTTTGGATCGGGCGTTTTACCGGCTCATGATCTTTATCGAAAATCACGGTTTTTTCTTTGGTCAACACCGCCATATCGCCTTCATCGAGATAGCAGATTTTATCCGCGAGCAGCGAAAGCGCGGTGGCGTCGGAGCCGAGCATCGCCGAATTTTCCGCGAAACCGACGGCCAGCGGCGAGCCTTTGCGGGCGCCGATCATCAGGTTATCATGGCCGGAAAATATAATGGCCAGAGCAAAAGCGCCTTCCAGCTCGCCAAGAGTTTTCCTAACCGCCGTTTCCGGGTCAGCGCCATTATCCAAATGCCAGGTGATGAGGTTCGGCACCACTTCGGTGTCAGTTTCGCTTACGAATTTATAGCCTTTTTTCTGCAGGGTCCTTTTCAGCGAAGCATAATTCTCGATGATGCCGTTATGGACGACGGCCACTTTCTTCGTGGCGTGCGGATGGGCGTTATTGGCGGTCGGCAGGCCGTGAGTGGCCCACCTCGTATGCCCGATGCCGATATTGCCGGGCAAAGGCCGTTTTTCCAGCATGGCCTTTAACCGATCCAGCTTGCCCTTGGCCCGCCTGAGCACGATTTTACCATCGGCGATAGTAGCCAGCCCCGCCGAATCATAGCCGCGATATTCCAGCCGCTTCAAAGCCCGGTAAAGATCCTTCGCCACCGGTTTAGCAGCGATTATTCCAATTATTCCACACATAAGGATAGATGTTGGATGATAGATGTTAGATGCTGGATGTTAGCATATAGAGTTATTCAATTCCAATATCTAACATCTATCATCCAACATCCGCATTAGCCGGCCGCCTCTCGCACGGGCTGCCTTCTATGCCGACACAAGGGCTTTTTACGTCACGCGGTTTGCTGCTGCAACCGCCGAGGAACCCGGTGATGGCTAGAATGATTAACAGTTTTGCTAAGAAATCGATTTTCATATTTTTACCTCTAAGACGGTGGCCGCCTTCTCACCGTGCTGGTTTCCCCACCCATCGCCATCTTTTGCAATCGGCTGGCAGCGGAAACCCCTGCTGCGACGGTACCGGTTGCGGCGTTGCTAAGCGCACCAAAAGCACTAGAGTCATGAGGCAGAGATGTCAAGCCTTCCGAGAATTGTTCGGCCAGTTTTGCCGCCCAGCCGGTCATTCTTAGCATGAGAGCGGAAAGCACGATAACGATGAAAAAGCCCATTATGCTAAATGGCACCGACATCATCAGGTTGCCTTGGTTGAAGAATTGTACTATCGGATCATTAGGGGATCCTGCTGCTATTTTCGCTGCTGCTGCCGGATATGCGCTGGTAGTATCCCATAACACCCCGCTTTGAACGAACCCGGAAGCATCCTGGACTAATCCGGGATTATGATTAGGGACCACATTGAACAACTGCCACCAGTACCATATGTATACCGAAGGCCAGTTAAGGGCAGTGAGAAATGAATTTACCATGCTGGTCAACGAAATACCTGTGGAATACCCTAGCAGTGACATAATGGATGCACCACCAGTTGCATTAAAGATGGCATTGAATATATTAGATATTGGAGTCAGCGCGTTAGTAACCTGCTGACCAAAATTAATTTCAAAAATCTCATAATAACAGACGAGATATTGCGAGCCGTTTAACAGGCCAGGTATGGGTGGCGGGCCGGCGGTTCCTATCAATAGCGATACTATCATGCCGTTGAAAAAAGCCAGGAAGGCGAAAACGAAAACCGGCTGGAGGGAAAAGTTTATCATCTGTTTCAGCCAGCCCATGAACATTTCCCGCGTATGCTGGAATAAGAGGAATATCAGGAATATCGGCGCAATGCTAAATAGCAGGGCCCTGGCCACCAGCGACACGATATAAAGAAAAACCGCGCGCATCATCGCCAGCCCATAAATCGTAACCGCAAACAGCATAAGCACGCAGATAAGAACGCCCTGCACGCTGCCGGTGGTCCAGCCGGTGGTGAAAAGCGCGAAAGGCAGCCGCCAGAATTTCATGGTGAAAAACCGGCTGATGAATTGATCGATAGTAATCATACTAGTGCCCACTTGCACTGCCGTGCCTGACAAGGAAGTATCCGGAGGCGTGGTACTTTGACAACTTGCAAGTGCACCCGCCGGGGAAAAGGCGGTTACCATCTGGGTTATCAGGTAATCGGTGCCGCTCAAAAAGAAACTGGCGACATATTGAAAGAAATATTGCCAGCCGGTGCCGCTGCTGGTGAACCATACTATGACCGCGAATTTCGACAGACGCATGATGAAATCATGGGGGGTGGAAGCAGTCATTCCGGTCATGATGGCAATGCCGTAAAAGGCAATGAATAGGGTAAATGATATTCTTAAAATGGTTTGGTAGGAGCCATTATTAAGGATGTTGTTATAAATCGTCGGCACTGCCCCACTTATGCTCGTTTGCCCAGCCGTTAAAAGCGCCGCCGGGCAGTTTCCGGCAGTGCAGCCATATATTTTAACATATATGTCTCTGACGAGATTATAAGTCGGGGTGAAATTAGTGCAATTCGGCACAAATGATTCCGCCATGGAGGCGCAGGCGGCGGGGCGGAGGCAATATTGATTGGGCAGTGTCGTCGGCGATGCGCAATAGGGGGTGTTGTTAGGGAGCGGTGATGGGGCGGTAGTAACTCCGGAAGGAAAATAAAGCACTCCCGATGGCTGCGCGGGAGCTGGGAAAATGCCGTTGGGCGATGAAATGGGCAGCGCAGGCGGCGGCTGCAATGGCGGCCCGATATAAACCGTTCCCTCATATTGAGAC
>Ga0206957_1105_pt2 | contig 18193 bp, 16 predicted proteins | sample Alteio_BWOrgHeat_32_FD_152975 | JGI IMG/M metagenome (GOLD analysis project Ga0206957, IMG submission 152975) | Enriched cells from forest soil in Barre Woods Harvard Forest LTER site, Petersham, Massachusetts, United States -... | ecosystem: Environmental > Terrestrial > Soil > Temperate forest >...
AATCATTCAATGAACGTCAACGCGCCATTATCAATCGCTTGCTGGATGGTTTTGACGGCAAGTTAACATCTTCCAAATGGGCAAAGCTCGCCAAATGTTCGCAGGATACCGCGCTCAGGGATATCAGCGACCTGGTTGAACGTAGTATATTACTCAAGGATGCTGCTGGCGGGCGCAGCACCAGCTATCGCATCAATATCTAAGCGCATAACCTGGCGCAATGCATGCACAAAATCAGGAAAACCGTGCACTTTTTCCTGATAATTGAGCACCGGATTTGCGGTCAATCAAAGGCTGATTTGTATCTCGCTGTACACTTCAATCTTATGCTTCACGCTAGCGGATTCCGGCCTTCAACTGAATCATCCTACCTTGACCGCCGAAATGGTGAACAGAGAGAAAGCTTCAAAAGCCTTATAAAGAGAGGTCAGAAAATATATCTCCGGTTAACTCCGCTAAACTCTGGCGTTAGTGCCACTCCTGCCATACCATTTAAGATATTGATATATAAGGATAAAAAGGTGGTGGCGTGTGCAGTCTGTGGCGAACCAGTCTCCTAGGTAACATTCCCTGTTATGCAGGGTATTTACAGGGAATTTTTGCAATATAGGCCTCTAAACAGCAAAAATCGGTGATGTAGCTACCTGTAATTCCGGCGTATTTTTACCAAATTCCCTAAAAATCGTAACAGGGAATTATTTTATCGTATTAGGGAATTTAAAACACCGAACAGGGAATTTTCAGGCAAGAGCAGGGGAACATTTATAGGACTCTAGACCGCCAGCCTAAATTGAATGCCTGTTCATATTATGTTATACTAAAGTATAGAAATGGAGAAATCCATATGGGGAAATTCTCTACAATCGGATTTGTAATTGGCGTAATGTTGTTACTCGGCGCTACTACTTTATACGCCGCCGATAAAGCAGTTTTTGGTGATGGGTTTACTGGTTCGCAAGACTTTTGCCGCACATATATGAAGCAAGTTATAGTCGACGGTCAGGAGAAACCGGCTTATGGAACCACATGCCTGCAACCCGATGGCTCATGGATGGTCAGGACTCCCGCAACAATCGAGCCGCAGCCATTCACACCACCGATACAGATGGTGGTGACACCTTCACAGCTTATGTTGTGAGTTTCTAACAAATTTCCTAAAAATCGTAACAGGGAATTTTCAGGTAGTAGCAGGGAATATAAACTTACATGCACCCTTGCAGAAATTTTTTCACTTCCGCATATTCCCATTCGATTTCCGCAAGCAACGACTTCTTAGCATCTTGTGGCGAGGTGTTTTTCTCCTGGGCGCTTTTGCAAAGTTCGCCCAATTTATTCGCACCGAGATTAAGGGAAATACCCTTTAGGGCATGGGCGTTCTTGCGCCAAGTTTCGGCAGCGATATCCCCGAGACTTGCTTTGAGCGCTTTAATTCCATCCTCGAAAGAAGAAAAAAACTCCTGAAATAGGCTTTTTTCCATTTCCTTGTCGCCGTCTGTCATTTCGCGTAAATTCTTAAGATCAACTGGCTCAGACATTTTTTACTTTTTTAAATTTTTCAATGAATCCAAGATCTTCTGCTTGCTGTATGGCTTTACCACATAACCTTTGGCGTTATTATTCTTGGCACGCATAACATCATCGGTGTAGCTATTGGCTGTTACCATAACTATATAGGAATCCGGGTCTAATTTATTGATCTGCTCGGCGAACTGATGACCATTCATTCCAGGAAGCTCGATATCGAGAAAAACAATATCCGGAGCATGCGCTAGGTATAATTCCATTCCCTGTTCGGCACTTGCAGTGCCGTAGGTTTTATAATTCTTATCCAACATTCCAACCAGTAATTGCTTGGAAAAATTCTGGTCTTCCACAACCAGGACTTCCGTTTTCATCCTGCCCTTTCGTTCTTTTGCCTTGGCTTTAAAGAAAGCGATCTGATCAGAATCAATTTTCAATGTAGTGGATTGCTTTCCGGTATTGGATAAGAGAGGTTGATTGGTAGCTTTCGGCGAGGGTGGTATTGCCTCGATCTTTTTCTTGATTAACATCCTCAGCTCCTCACCCTGCGCGTGGAGATCGTAATAACTGTCCAGATTCTCTACCGGATATTGCTCGTATAGTTTTTTGCGTACTTCTTCTATCAATGCTTTTTGCGCCCCGTGCCAAGCAATCAATATATCTCCGTCACGGAAGAAATATACCTTAGCCTGCCGATCACCCAACATGGACTTAAACATGTTTATTATATCGTCCTCTTTAGGGCTTGCGCCAACTTTGGAAAGCTGAAAATAAATCCCCACCATCGCGGTATTTTTGCGGTTCACTTCCTCGATTAAGGAAAGCAACGCCTCTTCGGCGTTTTTATTTACGATCTCTATAAGCATTGTTCGATGGTTGCAGTAATCCAAGGTTCATTGCAACTTTTATTTTCACGCGCCTTTCTTCTTTGGATGAACCCATTTTTTTAATATAGCCGTGATTTGCTCTGGCTTAAAAGGTTTGTTGATGTAATCATCCATTCCAGCTTTCAGACATTTTTCGCGGTCACCGGTGAGCGCATCTGCCGTGAGGGCGACGAGGACGGTATGGCGGTCTATTGCATCTTCTTCTTTGCGGATGGCCTTGGTGGCTTCGAATCCATCCATTTCCGGCATCTGGCAATCCATGAACACGATGTCGTATCGTGCGTCGTGCATTTTCTGGACAACTTCTCTACCATCGGCTGCTGAGTAAACTTCGCAACCATGCTTTTCCAGGATTTTCTTGATCAGCATCAAATTGACCTTCATATCCTCTGCCACCAGCACGCGTATGCCAGGAAACATATCAGTCCTGAGTAGAACTTTTTCTGATTCTATCGGACTTCCTTCCTTGGATTCGATATTAAAATCGAAAACCGATCCCTTGCCAGGATAGCTTTTTACGCCGATGCTACCGTTCATCATCGTAACCAGTTTTTTGCAGATGGTAAGGCCTAAGCCAGTTCCGCCGAATTTGCGCGTAGTTGATTCCTCGGCCTGCGAAAATTTCTCAAAAACTTGCTTTAGCTTATCTTCGGGAATGCCGATTCCGGTATCCTCTACCTCGAAATAAAGTCGTATATTCCCTGAACCTTCGGCCTCATGCCTGACGCTAATCGATATACGGCCTTTTTCGGTAAACTTTAGGGAGTTTCCGGCAAGGTTGAAAAGAATCTGGCGCAGACGCGTCGGATCGCATATCACAAATCGCGGTGTTTCAGTTGCAAAATTTACTAATATTTCGATTCCTTTTTCCTGTGCTTTTAAATCCAATAAGCCGGTAACTTCCTTGACCAATGCGAATAGGTCGATATTGATCGGCTCCAGTTTCAATTTTCCCGCTTCGATCTTGGAGAAATCAAGAATGTCGTTAATGATTTCCAGCAAATTTTCTCCTGATTTCTGGATAATCTCCACCCAGCTGCGCTGCTCTTGGTTTAACTCGGTATCGCTGAGCAGGCCAGCCATGCCGAGCACCCCGTTCATCGGCGTACGTATCTCATGGCTCATATTGGCAAGAAATTCGCTCTTCGATTCATTGGCTTTTTCCGCTACTATTCTAGCCTCCATGGCTTCTAACTGCGCCTGCTTTAAGTGTTCTTCGGCTTTCTTTTTTTCCGTAATATCTTCCAGAATGCCAAGCAGGATACGGGGATTTTCTTCCTCGTCATATATCGGAACTTTTATAGTATGTGCCAGCCAGGTGCCGCGCTTGGTGGTGACTTCCTCTACTGGTATATCCACAACTTCCCGTAAGGCGATCACTCGCTCATCGGTTTTCCTGAAGAAATCCGCTTCACTCTTAGGGAAATTATCATAATCGGTCTTCCCAAGCATATCCTCCTTCTTAAGTTCGAACAGTTCCTCGGCCTTGCGGTTCCATAAAATCCAGCGATATCCATCTCTGGCGTCCTTTGCAAATAAGGCAAGCGGTAGGTTATCGACAATCTTATCCAGGAATACCTGGTTTTCTTTGGCATACCTTTCGATACGCTGCAATTCGGTATTACGTCGCCTGTTATAGATGACAAGTGCCAACGCTATTCCGAAAATAGCAGCAGTACTAGCTGCTATTGCTAGTGCCATGGTGTTGAAATTCTGGTTGGGATCGTACCGGCAATTGGCATAGGGAATGAAAACAGCCGCTGCCATGCCGGTATAGTGCATCCCGCAGATGGCTCCTCCCATAATAAGGGCTGCAGCAATCATGAACAGTTGATGAAATTTGCTGTTATCCCTGGCAAGCGCGAATGCCATCCAAAGAGCCGCAGCTGAGGCTATGATTGCAATTAGGATAGAAAGAGAAAAGAGGCCAGGTCTATATCGCAATGATGCATCTATTTTCATTGCTTCCATTCCGATATAATGCATCCCGGCAATCCCTAACCCGAGTAACAAGGAAGCAATCAGGATTTGTTTGAGCGAAAGCCGGTCGCGGCTGACTTCCTTTAATACATAATAAGCCACGCCAATTGCCACCAACATGGAAATTATTGTCAGAAAGGGATCATAACTAACAGCCATAGTCATTTTATGGGCGAGCATACCGATGAAATGCATCGCCCATATGCCCGTGCCGAGTGCAAACGCTCCGCCCCAATGGATCAATCTTTTTTCTAATTTAGAGTTCTTTAAAGTAAGTTGACGAGCAAAACTAAGGGCTGTGTAAGAAGCGAAGCTGGCAACAATATAGGAAAGGATGATTAGAGAAAAATCATAGGTACCTTTCTCTACGGAAGTTTGCTGCGAATCGTAAATAAAAAAAGAATCCAGCATAAATCTCCCAAGAAGCACTATTCGCTTATAGGATAGCAATCAGAGAGATATTGCAATAAAACTTGAATCTTACAGCTAAGGGAATAGGTTTTTACATGCCGCTAGCGTATTTACGTATCATGAAATTTTCAGGCAAGAGCAGGGAACAAACATTTCTGACATGATGCAGCAATGATTTTTTCTTCATCCGTTGGTATTACATAAATCCCAACCTTATTGCTTTTACCCCCAATGAAAGAAGCGTTGCTTTCATTTAAGGGCTTATCGATTTCTACCCCCAGCCATTCGAGATATTTGCATATTTTCTGCCTGATCAGGCTGGAATGTTCTCCGATTCCTGCAGTGAATACCAACACATCAAGTCCGCCTAGGCACATCACTAAACTGCCTAAGTGCCGTGCAGCTTGGTAACAAAATAATTCGATTGCGAATTTGGCTTCCGGCTTATCGCTTTTTTCGAGTTCGTGCATATCGGCACTGATGCCGGACACACCTTTTAATCCGGAGTTGTGATAAAGAAGATTGCTGACATCCTCAATGGATATTTTCTTCTGCTGGATGAGATGGAGGATAACGCCAGGATCAAGGGAACCGGAGCGCGTTCCCATCATCAAGCCTTCCAGTGTAGAAAACCCCATTGTTGTGGCTTTGCTTTTTAGATTTTCCATGGCACACATGCTTGCTCCGCTTCCAAGATGCGCGACTATGACTTTTCCATAGGCTTTTTCTCCAGCGATTTGTGGCAAGACTGAAGCGATATATTGATAGGAAATCCCATGGAATCCATAACGTTCTATGCCTTCATTCCGAAACGAGAGTGGTAAGGCGAATGATCTTTCCAGTTCCGAATTGGTGTGATGGAACGCTGTGTCGAAACAGGCAATATGCGGAATATCGGGGTGGGATTTTACCATTTTCTCTATCACTGCTATACTTTGCGGTTGGTGAAGAGGTGCAAGCGGAATCAAGGCTTTTAGTTTTTCTAGCACTCCATCCTCTATCTTAACCGGCTCGGTAAATTCCCGTCCGCCATGCACAACCCGGTAGCCGATGGCTTTGATTTCAATATCTGTAGGATTCAGCAGTTTTTCCGATGCGACGTCAACACTTGGAACCTGGTAACGATAAAGCTCCCTTAAATCATTGGCAGAGAAAATACCAATTTTTAGATTCGATGATCCAGGATTAAAAACCGCAACTGCATCGATCATGCTTTAGTTCCAAGTTTTTCCCGGTTCCGAGTGTATACAAGCGCCAAAGCGCTGGAACCTTGCCTTGCTTCAACGCTGCCAGCGCGGCTGGTGAGAATAATCGGAACTTTAGCGCCAAGTACGATACCGGCTCCATCACAGCCGGTCAAAAACCGGTTTTGCTTGTAAAGCATATTGCCGGATTCAATATCAGGAACTATCAAGATATCTGCATCTCCGGCCACTTTTGAATTAATACCTTTAATGTCAGCAGATTCTTTAGACACTGCATTATCGAATGCCAGTGGGCCATCCAGGATTCCACCAGTAATCTGACCGCGATCAGCCATTTTGCATAACGCCGTGGCGTCTAATGTTGCAGGCATTGCTTCATTCACTGTTTCCTCCGCCGCAAGAATCGCAACTTTTGGAGTACCGAACCCTAGGGTACGAAATAAATCTATCGCATTTTGCACGATATCCTTTTTATCTTCCAGATGCGGCGTAATGTTGAGTGCAGCATCGGTCAAAAACAATGGTTTCGGATAATTTGGAACATCCAAAATAAACACATGGCTCATGCGCCTGCCGGTGCGCAGTCCGCTTTCTTTATCAACCACCGCTGCCATCAATTCATCGGTATGAATCTTACCTTTCATTAAGGCTTCTACTTCACCGTTCCGTGCCATTTCCACAGCTTTACCCGCTGCCGCATGACTATGTTCGGTAGGAATTATTTTATAAGGAGAAAGGTCAATGCCTTCCTGTTTTGCTATTGCCTTGATTTTATCTTCCGGCCCAACCAGGATCGGTTCGATTAACCCTTCTTTTGCCGATGCAACTGCTCCCAGCAAGGAATAAGAATCGGCGGGATGTACAACCGCAGTCTTTAATGGCTTTAGCTTATCCTTTATTGAGATTAATGTTTGAATGCAGGATCGCCCCGGTGGCCGAAGTTCCACTCGTGGCAGGGGGACGATTTCCCGTTTAATCTTTTCTGCTGGAGCAATCACCACTGCTTCACCGCTTATGATGGTTTCGCCTTTTTTGTTGAGGCAGATAGTTTCCAAAGTAACCTGTTGTTTCTCTCCCTTAGATTTTACAGTGACTTTGGCGATAACTTCATCGCCGATTTTTACCGGATGCTCAAACTTGAGCGATTGACTCAAGTATATGGTTCCCGGCCCAGGTAATCTTGTGCCGAGTAAGCTGGAAAGCAAAGCCCCCGTCCACATTCCATGCCCGACGATGCCATGGAAAATATCACTTTTCGCATACTGTTCATCGAGATGAGCCGGGTTCATATCACCGGAGATATAAGCGAATAGTTCAATATCCTCTTTTGTCAGGGTGCGCGAACAGCTTGCTGAATCACCGACTTTTATCTCGTCGAATGTTTTATTCTCTAGTGACGACATAGCAATACAATGCTGGCTATCCAGAAAACTGTCAATGCTGTGATGAATGTGAGGAATAAAGCGGTAATGGGTTTGTTCATATATACCTCCGAATGATGGTTTATTGTAAATTTACCAAGGTTTTCCGGGCAGTTACTTGATTTAAGTCAAGTCTTTGCAAATATTGCAAATCCTGCTAAATTCTAGTTCGTATGAGGACGCTTAATTCAGTTGAAGACTGCACTAAATTCCTTAGCCGGTTGCCGGTATTTTCCAAAATGGATAAATCAGGAGTCACTGACTTGGCCGCTGCCGCCCGTTGCCAGGAGTATATCAGGAGAAATATACAAGCATTTCACATTTGCTGAAAAATGCTCCGCGAGACTCAGTGCATTCTCTATTACGGAAACCTCCTCCTTGTTACCATTCGAATAAAACAAGATTGATTTTATGGTCATAATTTTATCTCCTACCTTCAAGTAAAACATATCGTTTGGTAACAAGACTTGACTTTAGTCAAGCACCTGAAAATTATTCATGGTACAAGGGCTGATATGGATAAATTGAGCTTAAAAGATAAAAAGGGTCTCATCATCGGCATCGCGAATAACAAAAGCATCGCTTACGGCTGTGCGAGGGTTATGCGTGAGGCCGGAGCGGAATTAGCTATCACTTATTTGAATGAAAAAGCTGAAACTTATGTAAGGCCCCTGGCGGAGTCTCTTAAAGCTCCTATAACAATGCCGTGCAACGTGCAGAACGATGCTGAAATGAAAGCTCTATTCACTGCTATCAATAAAAAATGGGGGAATCTCGATTTCCTGATCCATTCCATCGCCTATGCACCAAAATCCGATTTGCAAGGCCGGGTAGTGGATAGTTCATCGGAAGGTTTTCTCGAAGCAATGGATATTTCCTGCCATTCATTTGTCAGAATGGCAAAACTTGCGGAACCTCTGATGAAAAATGGCGGAAACCTGATTACAATGAGCTATTACGGCGCAGAAAAAGTTGTCGATCGTTATAGCATCATGGGGCCAGTTAAGGCGGCACTGGAATCTTCGGTAAGATATATGGCGGCAGAACTTGGAGAAAAGAAAATCCGGGTAAATGCAATCTCTCCTGGTGCGATTCAGACCAGGGCAGCAGGTGGTATTCCTGGCTTCGACTCGTTCTTAGAGACATCTAAGCGCAAATCTCCACTGCATAGACTGATAGATATAGACGACATTGGAAACATGGCGGCATTCCTTGCCAGTGATGCAGCGAAAAACATCACCGGCCAAACCCTTTACATTGATGCCGGATATGAGGTGATGGATTGATGGGAAGCTTTATCGCAATATCGCTAATCAGTGCTTTAGTGATCTCTATTAACTCGCTGATTACCTACGAGATACTCCGCGAAGTATGGAAAGTTTTGCCGAAGATGAGGGTTTCACCAAGGCTCAGAGTGATTCTGATAATAATCCCGATATTTGCAATCCATATGGCTAGTATCTGGATATATGCGATAGTATATTTTCTAGTCAGTAATTTTACTTCAATTGGTAAATTCACGCTGGCAGGAAAGGTTGTTGGAATCGGTTACCAAGGTTTTGTCGAATGCCTTTATTTTGCTGGTGCCACTTATACTTCATTGAGTTTAGGCAGTATCTCTCCAACAGATAATTTGCGCATGCTTGCTTGTGCGGAAGTATTAAACGGCCTAGTTATGCTTGGCTGGACGATTTCCTTTACTTACCTCACGATGGAAAAATTCTGGACTTTGCCGCATCGCCATCACAAATCGGGAGAGTGAGGCTTACGCAAATCGTCGATTACCGGCACTAATGCCAGCAATAATAACAATAATGCAAGCGGCAGAGCCGAAACGAACCCCATATACTCAAAACCGAGCGCTCCGGCGACACCGCCTGTGAAAAACATAGTGAGCAACGATAGCTATAAATGCAGCCAGCAAGATAAAATCCGATGCTACAGATGTAATTGCAAGGTTCGTGAGTCGTGTTGAATTAAAACAAGATGGTATTTGCCTTACAATATCGCTGACATCACTTATTCCATCAAAGGAAAGAAACGGAGATATAATCATCACCAGAAATATACCTATAAAATTGAAACGGCGGGGAGTTGAGATGCGGTTGGTGATTGACGGTAGAGGCCCGGCAAGAGTTGATCCGACTCTAATCAAAACTATTGCTCGTGCTCATGTATGGTTGCAAGAGATACTGGCTGGACAAACACTTTCTGAAATTGCAACGCGTGACAGCATTGATAGAAGTATTGTAGGTCGTACAGTGAATCTTGCCTTTCTATCTCCTGATATTATCGAGAGCATCATGTCTGGCTATCAACCACCCAATCTCAACACCGAAAGATTGATAAAGCGCTCTGACCTTCCACTTGATTGGCAAGAGCAGAGGCAAATTCTAAACTTGTCCTAATCCCTAACGTGACCGCCGAAATGGCGAACAGAGAGAAAGCCCTTATTATCTCCTTAAATCCGCTTCCAGCCTGGCTTCTCCGGTCGACCTACTTTCGAATGTCCCGGAAACCCGGCCTCTCAGGGCTTATATCTCAATATTATCCTTATACATCAATAGGTTGGTGGAGGAGGAAGGATTTGAACCTTCGAACCCATAAAGGGGGCAGATTTACAGTCGCACCAGCGCCAACCAACCACAATGAATCATCACAGATTATCACAATAAAATCAACAGGTTCCGCTGTATCTCATTCTTGTCGTTGATTGTGAATAACTGTCAAAAATTATGGCTTAGTGTCCCAAAATTGTCCCAAAAATTATTGCCCCTTCGACCAACAATCAGGATTCAATTAGCATGAAGTTGTTTATAGACCCCCTTCGGGTTTGCGGCAATGAGGCGCAGATAGGCAAGAGTGTGATCGGTGGGCTGGCGGGTGCCTTGTTCCCAATTTTGCACTGTCTTGGCCTTAAAATGAAAGGCCAGGGCAAATTCATCGCGGGTCATGCCAAGCCGTTCGCGGATTTCGCGGATATTGATTGCCTGACCGTCAATCATTAAAGTCACGCGCCCTTCGGTTGGGTTGCCTTTGACGAAGTCCAAAGTTTCACGCAACCCTTCTATAATCCCCTTACCGAGTGGGCTTATGGTCGGACTATTTTTTCTATTCATTTTCTCCTCCATCAATTTCACTTTTGATTTGCTCCACAACATTTCGGAACGCCTTTATTTCCTGTTTGCTCAAATCCTCCTTATCACTCTTGGCATAAATCGTTAGCAGCGATACAAGGCCGCGAGCATCGAAGAAATAATAAATAATTCTAACGCCACCTCTCTTCCCCATTCCAGGGCGCGACCAGCGCAATTTTCTAATACCGCCTGAACCTGGAATTACATCGCCGCTTTTCGGACCTGATTCAAGATGGCAATATAATTCCAATCGCTCCGCCTTGCCCACCAGTTTATCGAAATTCCTGGTGAATGGTTTTGTTTCAAAAATAACAATAGGTCGATTATCAGTCATATCTGATACTGCCCCATTGAAGCAGTATTTGTCAAGGGGAAAAGTGCCTCAGTGAAGCACAAGATGATAGATGGGTTGAGGATTGTTATCGCCACTATCCCACCTGATTTACGCCACCCTCATTCCTGAGTTGATGCGGCTGGATTTGGCCTTGGCGTAAAAGTATCCGGGCGATTCTTTCGCCGATATATTCGCCGACTTCATCTTTGCCTAACTCCGGCCAATCTTCGATGCCATCCCTGGTGACGAATTGGATTTTGTTGCGGTCACTTCCTCTTTTTATCATTGCACCGCCGACTTCGTTGGCACATATTCCATCCGCGCCTTTCTTTTCGAGTTTGCCCGTTGCGTAGAGGATTAAATCTTTTGTTTCGGCGGCAAAACCAATTACCGCTGTTGGCCGCTGGGTTGGATGGGTTCCCATTGTTTGCAGAATATCTGGGTTTTGTTGCAGTTGCAGAGTAAATGCCTCGCTTTCACTTAGCCGGATGGCGAGAGGGCTTACTACTCCAAAATCCGCAACGGCGGCAACCCCGATAAAAGCATCGGCACGAAGATGTTTCACACAAGCATCGCGCATCGCAACGGCATTTTTCACATGAAGGGTTACTATTCCAAGGTCGGGATCGGCAAGTTTGGTCGGGCCGGTCACATAGATAACATCGGCCCCCATTTTGCGGAGTGATTCGGCGATTGCCAACCCCTGCTTGCCGGAGGAGAAGTTGGTAATCACATCGCCGGTTTCGGTGAGAGTTTCGGCGGTGGGGCCGCTGGTGATGATGATTTTCTTGCCGCTCAATTTTCCACCGAGAAGAATCTTACCGGAACCCTGGGTTGCTTCTGCGGGAGTTTTTCCAACCAAGGCTCTTTCCGCTATTTCTCTTATAAGCGCGATAGCCGGAGCATCGCCCTCCGAAAACCATTGCTGATAATTATCATATCCGGCTATCGGCTTGCCGGGTAATAAGGCTTTCATGCGAGCCGGAACATCTATATTGCCGACCACATCGAGCGTTACGGCAGCACCGGCTACGCTTTTCACTTTCAATTTATGTTCGGATACCGAAGCCGGTCTGATCGAGGAAACGCTTGCCAGTTGGAGAGCGATGTCCGGGTTGCTGCGTTCGACCTCTTCCTTAAAAGCCGCCATCATATCTTCGGCGGTGACTATTTTTCTTCCGTTGGGAGAAATGATTATCACTTTTGCACCCTGGGCGGTCAGTTCCTCGGCAACCCTTAAACCATGATCTTCCGGCCTGCTATGGTTGGCATAATGGCGCACGCCATCCAGCACCTCTTTCGGCCTCCCGGCGGTTATAATTATCGTTTTTCCTGATAAATCAGTCATATACCCTCTTGCCACACAATAAAGTTAGATTTCGACATTTTACAATATAATTCTAAAAGGTTAACTTTTCGTTAACGAATATAGGTTAAAATGACTTCGACAACATAGGGGAAAATATGCGGCTTGTAATTGCTAGCGCAAAGGAAAAAGGATTGCTGGAAGAAAAGATTGCCCAGCAGGCCCTCGCGCAAGGTTTTGAAGTCGATTTCATCCCCTATCCCGGAACTGCAACCTCTCTGACCGGTGACAACAAGTTGAAAGTCATCCCGGTTTCGCAGGAAGAATATCAGGCACAACTGGCGGCCAGTTGCAACGATGCCTCCGCACTCATAATCAACGATGCCAACGAAATGATGGGCCGGATGAAATCGGCGATGCCGAGATTAGCGGTTATGGGAATCAGAAGTTTCTCGCCGGGGCAAAATGTCGGCGAGGTTTTGGATCAGTCTTACGATTCACTTCTACGCAATAAAATGTCGCTGGTGATAGGTGCGATAGCCGACAGCCAAGGCGCGCCGGAAAGGGCGGTGATATTGACGGTGGAAAGAGGAATCAGGCCGGTTAAAGGTTTCGACAATATCCCCGGCGCATTGATGGAATTATTGCCTAGCCGGATTGGTGGGAAGCATTACCGCAGTGAAACACTCGAAGCATCATTGCCCTGGGCTGTTGCCGATGATTTGAAGGAAATCGCCAGACACACGAAAGAGTGGGCCGGATGGTCATTATTTCCAAAATATCAGGCGAAGGGAGAGAAATATCCCGGAGCGGAATTCGGGTTCGTTGCGAAAAGAACCGGCGCGGGAACTTTGATAACCGCCAGGGGATCGAATAAAGAAAGCCCGACTGATAAGGATTTTGCGCTGATTGCAGAAATTGAAGATAGAACCATCAAGGTCAAAGGCCAGGGCAAGGCAAGCCTCAACGGGCCGTTGGCGCATTATATTTTCGAGCAACGCCCGGAGGTCAATTACATCGTCCATAGTCACATCTTTATTCCCGATGCACCGGAAACCCAGAGGGTAACCGCGCCGGGAACGCTGGAAGATAGGCAATCCATCGAGGCGGCGGTAAAGGCGGGTGTAAAAGTAATAAATCAGCCGATGCACGGAACTATAATTTTGCTGGAAAGGCCGGAGGATTTGCTGCCGCTTCTAAAAGCCAATGGCCTTTATAATAAGCGAAGTGAGTTATACGATGCCGCTTATGCCCGGTTCCAATCCAATGAAACTCGCCTTACCAGCCTGGAACAAGCGGTTCAGGGGCTTGGCCTTCCCGCCGATGCCAAGTTGCTCGATTTATGCTGCGGCACCGGAGCCTCGACCCTGGCCCTGCAACGGCTCGGCTTTACCAATATTGATATTGCCGATGGCTCTTCCTCGATGCTGGCGGTGGCGCAGGAGCGCACCAGCAAAAGGGGCGTGGTCACTCGGCTTGAAGATTTAAGCGCAATAAAAGACCAGTATGATTTGATTACTGTCCGTCAGGCTTTTGCCTATGTTCACCCAGATGATTTGCCGAAGGTGGCACAGAATATCGCCGGTTGTTTGAAAGAAGGCGGCAAATTTGTTTTTAACGGATTCATCCGGCAGGAACCAGGAAGCAAGCCCCGCGATGTCGAAAATCAAAACGAAGATATGTTGGTTCGCACCCACGAGGATAATCAGATCACGCCGGAAATGGTACGGCACACGCAGCGGAGCGAAATCGTCGATTTCAATGGTGGTAAGTGGCACGCGGTTTTTGACATAAACGAATTTTATCAGCACGACCCGGAATTGATAGAACAGGCTTTTGCGGCTGCCGGGTTCCATGTTGATTTCAGCATTAAAGGTCAAAGCATCTGCTTCACGAATACCCTGAAAGAAAGGAAGGTTGAGATTCCGGCAGAAAAATTTTCAATGGAATCCTGCCATCTTGAATTGCCGGAAGCCAGCCTAGCGGCGATGGAAGAAAAATTGGCAAAAGATGCAAAGCAAATAATCAGGGCTTCTTCAAGTTACCCCGGCACGATGGGCTGGGAGCAGTTGCGCGATGATGTGACGAGGATCACCCCGAATTGGAAAGGTGATGTACTGATTACCGGGGCGGCAACCGAGGGAACCTTCCTTGCCTTGCAGCATGTAGGGCGGGGGAAAAGGTTGGCGGTAAATATTCCATGCTTTTTTGGAATTCTCCGGCAAGCCAAAAGCCTCGGCATTGAGGTGGTGCCATGGCAAACAATGGCCGAACTCGAACAAGCCGGGAAAGTCGATGCCATATTGCTCACCAGCAATTTAACCCCACCGACCGGAATCTCTTTTTCCGATAGCGATAAGGCGAAGATCGCACAAATTGCCAGAGCGAATAACGCCTGGGTGATCGAAGATAACGCCTATGAGCCGCTATGGTTCGGCAAAGCCCCTACGCCTATTCCCGCCGACCCGGAGAAATCAATCCGCGTCGGAAGTTTATCGAAAATATGCTCACCCGGCTTCCGGCTCGGCTTCATGCGAGCGGAAGGCGGAATAATAAATCAAATCCGCTCGGAAAAAATCACCGGGAATCTTTCAACCGCATTGCCACTGCAAATCATCGCCAGTGCCGCGCTTACCGATGAATTACTGCACGGTTTTCGGGCCGAACTGCGAGAAAGAGCGGAAATATTGCGAAGGGCGATCACCAAAAGATTCGGCTTCACCCCGGAAATGCCGGCGGGCGGCACCTATATGCGGCTTGCCCTGCCGGACGGCATCAATCTCCCCGCGCTTATCGCCAGAAGCGGCGAGAAAGGTGTGTCTCTCGACGACAACCGCCATCAATACCCGGACGGCCAGAATCGCCCCTATATCCGCCTCCATTACGGCGCGATAAAGGCGACGGATATAGGTCGCGCTGTCGGTATTATTCATGCGGCTTTCCAAGAAGTTTATGCCCCACCGCCGAGTAGGTTGAATGTCGATATTGGTGCAGACATCGAAAGGAAATAAATTTCCTGTCCAATACGAATAGTTGATTAGTGAATGATATAGATGGCGTTAGGGTTGAACACTGGCGGATGGGCTTTTAAGTGGACTTGTAACTTTGTGCCTCACGGCCCTGCGTGTTCTGAATAATATTCCTTCCTTGTATTTTTCCGGTCGGCGACCATTCAAGAGGAATATCAGCAAACTATTGCTGATCGTCATATTGTACTATCTGGTTGTAAGGCTTTTTTCGATATTACGATAGAAGGATATCCCAGATAATATAATCACTAATGTTGATACGGCTAGTGGTAGCCAAGTCTTAACCAACCATGTTAATTGGCAAAAACCGCTAAAAAAAATAGTTTCTCTTAAAAAGCAGATGCACACTAACGATATAGGAAATATCCAACCAAAAAATACACATCCGAACTTCTGCAAACCGTAGTTTTTTGGGGCACCTTGTCTAAGCATCGAATATTCTGCCAAGTAATTATTTCTGCCATTTAAGAATCTGCTTAGTCTTGGAATATGATCCCAAGCCAATACCCCAAACATCCACGGCGAAATTCTATCCCACGTTGGCGATCCATCCGGAAAAATTGCTGGCATATATTTAATCTGATCCCAAATCTTTTGAAGATACAGGTGAAAATAAAGAAAAATCGTCATAATTGTCAAAGATGCAACTGTCAGAAAATTCTGGTCACTAAAAGATAGTGACATAAAAGGAAGGGTAATATGATCTTTAGCAGATTCCCCCCAAATTACTGCCGCAAATATATAAAAACATAATGGTACAAGGATTATAAAAAGATTTCTGGCGTTTTTTGAAGCTTCAGATTCCGCTTTTATTGCAGTTTCTAAGTTTAAATAATATGGCAGTGAAGCCCCATGTAAATTAGTGCCCAAAAGACTTCTTGGATCAAGACTTTTTACAGGAGCACCGTGATCGTCTGCAAATCGTGTGTTTGTAAGATCGCAGTTATAGAAAGTTACATTTTTCATTTCACATTCTTTCTGAAATGCTGTTTCAATAATGCCTATTCCTAAAAATTTTGTACCAGATAAGTTACAAGTGACAAAACGGCAATGGTTAAAATATTGATTTAAAAAAGTATGATTTCTAATTGTAACATGTTCAAATATGCAATTATTAAAGTTTGTTTTGTAACACTGTATTTGTTTAAAGTTTATGTGCTCAAATTTAATATCCTTTAACTTAAGATCGCTGAAGTCAGCCGAATCTAAATTAGAATAACCCCTAAATATACATCCAGAAGTATCACCACCTGCTTCTAAAACTTTTCTAAATAAATCAAAATTAATGGTTGCCCCTCTTAGTTTTACCCCATCAAAATCACATTCATCAAAAGTTGAATTTGTAAAGTTAGCACCATTATATTTATTATCTCCACCCCCCATTTTGCACTTAATATATTGGACTTTTACTGGCGGGCCAGCATTTCCAAAATTCACACTATCATCGAAGTTATAACCCTCTAATTTTATTTCCTTCGCTCCTTTCTGAACGTAACCTTGTATAAGGTGCTGAAATTGAGAGCCGTTGATCTTTTGATAAATAGGTTGAGTCATTACAGCCCGCCCAAAAGAAAGTTCGGAGTACCGAGTAATGTATTGGTTGACGATTCCTTTCGTGTGCTGCCGGAAGGGCCGATATTCCAGGTGCTATCAAGATTTACATTGATAGTGATATTACCGTCGCTTCGAGTTGTGAAAACTTTACGCTCGCCGCCGCCTCTAACTTTGCAGCCCACTGTGCGATTTGTATACCATCCAACAGTTTCCTGTGTTTCATGCTCTTTATCGGCATCCGAAATGATCGTCGCTTGCGGCTTCCATCCGGTCAGCGTATATAATTCGTCGCAGCAACCACTTTCCCGGCCATGGTGTGATGCAATCAATACATTGACATTCTGTACTTCCCGACGGAAATTTTCATTTTGTAACAGTATTTTCCATCCTTCCCGTTCTATATCACCGGGAAAAAGAATCGAAAACTGGCCATAATTAATGAAAGTTACGACACTAAGATTATTGACTTCGGTAAAATACGGATAATCTACCCAATAAGGGCTAGTCCACACATGCCCAAAATCGGTGCTTACAGGAATACCACCAGGTGTACTTTCGATTCTTGTCAGCCAATCATGCAACCATTGCACACCTTTACCCATACCACCTGTGATGGCTTTCATGTATTTCAGGTGATGGGATTTTATAGATGGGTTTCGAAGGATGGATTTTACCCCACAGTATTTTACAAGATCAACAATATCGCTGGTGTGATCCTCATCATAATTCGTAACTACCACCTGTTCGATATCTTGCCCGAAAAAATGTATAGATGGCCACCATTTTCCTGTGGCGTGACCAGCATCAATCATTAACTTCTTGCCGTTCGGTGGGCAAGTAATCATTGCACATTGTCCATGCTCGACATCAAAAATTTCTACTTTCATCTAATCTACCTTTTGAAAAGCATAAGTTCGCAGTACCTCGGCGGCAAAACTGCTATAAAATTTTAGGAATCGAGCCAGCATCCCCAGGCTTAACAACAATGAGAATACTGACCATGTCCAGGCATCTCCATCACCGCGGCACCAGGCGCGGTCTATCATAAGCAAGGTAGCAATGAATCCGCTTAGTGCCATATTACGGTTGAATCCGTACTGATTGCGAAAATCATCCATCCGTTTTCGTGTGTCTTCCACCTGGCGTGCAGCATTATAGGCTGGCTGGAATATTTCTTCTGGGTCAGCCAGAAGTTGGTCATGCGTCAATCCGGTATCGTGTGCCGCACGATCGAGCAATTTTGTGCGCATTCCTATAGGCAACGGTGCGTAATAACGCCCGATAATCCACTTACCTATCCATTTTTCAATTTTGCTTTGGGAATCACCGACCATGACCGCAGCAGGGGGGCGCATCAATCTCCGTGCTAGGCCGTTTTCCAAAATGATTGAGGAGGGCATGGCGACGA
>Ga0206957_1107_pt1 | contig 18164 bp, 17 predicted proteins | sample Alteio_BWOrgHeat_32_FD_152975 | JGI IMG/M metagenome (GOLD analysis project Ga0206957, IMG submission 152975) | Enriched cells from forest soil in Barre Woods Harvard Forest LTER site, Petersham, Massachusetts, United States -... | ecosystem: Environmental > Terrestrial > Soil > Temperate forest >...
GCTATCGACCTGCATATAGCCCCAGCGGCGGTCGGCCCTATCGGCGAGCAGGCCTTTTAATAATTCCGCGACGAATGTCGGCAGTTTATGGCCTTGGGTGAGGAGGCCGTAAGAGCCGGTATCGAACAGGCGCTCTATAATTTCCGTTGCTGCCATGCCGTTTAAGGGCGGCTTGCCGGTGGTAAGAAATAATATTAATACGCCGAGCGCATAAAAATCGGCGCTGGAATTGCCGTCGCCCTTGGCCAGAGGGTGGCAGATGGCGCGCTCGAGCGGCTCATAAACGGCAGGCTGGCTATAGCCGCAGGGCTCGGCAAGGCAATCGCCGAGAATGACTTTCTCGGTGGCCGGGTCGAGGAAAATATTGCCGGGATTTATGCGCCCATGCATCAGCCGGTTTTCCATCATGCTGCCGAGTATTTCGTTGATGGGCCCGACTATGTTATTTACGAGGACCTTATCGGTGACCGGGTTGCCGGTGAAAATCTGGGTGAGGGTTTTGCCCGCCGGTTGCTCCATTATCACCGCCAGATTCTCCGCTCCGGTATTTTTATCTACGGCCACTCCGCTATCTAATGTCGAAAGGAATGTTCCATCTTCATTGGGCAGATTTTGCAGGAAATTCATCATATTGGTGCGCGGCGGGAAACTGCGCTCGAACACCAGGGCGCAAGGCGGGCGCATCGGCCCTCCGGAATCCCGCATGCGGGGCTTACGCGCGCCGGCCGTGTAAGCCTTGGCGAATTCCGTGGTTAATTGCGGCAGCGGCTCATTGAAATTTACCGTGAAGTTTTTATCAAGCCCCGCCTTTGCCGGGTTTTCCTCCGCGCCTGTGGCCTCGGCATTATTTCTAAGAGCGGAATCTTCTGCCATAAACTACGTTTATAAGCTCAGCTATAAAAGGCGGCAACCGGAAATTTATCGTTGAATGACTATTAGGGCAGCACCGCCAGTGAGAATTTATTACGTTAATATATCATGTAGAATCAATATATTACCTTTTTGACAGAGAAAATTCCGGTTTTGTTAATACTTTCTTAACGATTTCCGAGTTATAGTGACTGTTCCATTTAACTCAGAACTAAGGAGAACAATTATGGCAGCACAAGAGAGATTAGATCTTACAGGGGTTACGGCAGGAGTGCCTGACGATTTCTTAGCAGAAAGACAAAAGTTATTAGTTAAGGTGGACGGTATTAAAGACAAGAAAACTGCTGAAGCACTTCGGGAGTTACTTAAAAACCATTTATTGGGTACTGGTGCTGATGACTTCATAACGTCAGAAGGACAAGTAGTTTCTCTCACTATTCAAGTATCAAGTCATGAAGCTGATACATTAGCGAGAAGATTTCAAACAATAATTGATGATATTAATGCCAATCGGTCGGTATCAGCAGCGGAGCCTGTTTCGACAGCTGGTAAATCTGTCGGTGTTGATTTTGGAGGGGGCCTTACATTAACACGTGGATTTACAGCAACAGAAGAGCCAATAGAACATACCGGATCTGGGTCCGTCATTAATGCACTATTTACTTTTGATGAGAATGTGTTGTCGCTACAAGAGTTTTATTCAAGGTTGCAAGCTATCGCAGCAGAATTAAATGAAACAATAAAAACCGCTACTCATACTAATGGGCATTTTGTTGCTGATGGAAATGTAGTAAGGGGTGAAATAGATTGCGGTGTTGGTGGAATAGGAGAATTTATTAAAAAGGCAATTCCTGAGGCATTACAAAACAACCCCCAGCAAAAAATTCGAGTCGAAAGAAACAATACAGCAGTTCTTCCCGAGGAAAAAGAAGGAGAAAGGTCGGGGAAAGTAGGAGGGGACAGCGGCCGATATTAAAGCTTTCAGGATTCGGCGGTATTTTTAGGAAAAATATAAAAACTTTCTCCAATATTCCAACATGCAATTTTCCTAGTGATTTTTTATCGCCGGGCAACTAATATGCGGTTTTCCTAAATCATTCTAAAAGGTTACCATGGCTAAAGTTCCTGCCGCCGTCTCCAAGAAAAAACCCAATAGCGTTTCCATTGAAAAAGGCTCGGTGACTACCGGCCCGTTTCCGGCATCCCGGAAAGTTTATGTGCAAGGCGAAATCTATCCGGAAATAAAAGTCGCCATGCGCGAAGTGGAGCTAGACGCTGCGGCCAAGGAACCTCCGGTCAGGATTTACGACACCAGCGGCCCCTATAGCGACCCAGCGGCGGAGATTGATATTAGGAAGGGGCTGCCGCGCTTAAGAGAAAGTTGGAAGTCCCAAGTCCCAAGTTGCAAGTCTCGGGGGAAAGCTAATACCCAATTGGCTTATGCTAGAGCTGGAATTATCACTCCTGAGATGGAATATATCGCTATCCGAGAAAACCTTGGGACCTGCAACTTGGGACTTGGGACTCCTTCCATAACTCCCGAATTCGTCCGCCAGGAAGTCGCCGCCGGCCGCGCCATCATTCCGGCCAATATCAACCACCCCGAGGCCGAGCCGATGATTATCGGGCGCAATTTCCTGGTGAAAATCAATGCCAATATCGGTAATTCGGCGGTTTCATCCTCGATTGAGGAGGAGGTGGAAAAAATGGTGTGGGCGACCAGGTGGGGCGCCGATAATGTGATGGATTTATCGACGGGAAAAAACATCCATGAAACGCGCGAATGGATCTTGCGTAATTCGCCGGTGCCGATTGGCACAGTGCCGATTTATCAGGCGCTCGAGAAAGTCGGTGGTGTGGCGGAGGATTTAACCTGGGAAATTTACCGGGATACTTTAATCGAACAGGCCGAGCAGGGCGTCGATTATTTCACCATCCATGCCGGGGTCAGGCTCGCCTATATTCCGATGACGGCGAATAGAGTCACCGGAATCGTCAGCCGCGGCGGCTCCATCCTCGCCAAATGGTGCCTGGCGCATCATAAGGAAAATTTCACTTACACGCATTTCGAGGAAATTTGCGAAATCATGAAGAAATACGATGTGAGTTTCTCGCTTGGGGATGGCCTGCGCCCCGGCTCCATCGCCGATGCCAATGACGAAGCGCAATTCGCGGAACTGAAAACTTTGGGCGAGCTTACGAAAATCGCCTGGAAACATGATTGCCAGGTGATGATCGAGGGCCCGGGCCATGTGCCGATGCATCTGATTAAGGAAAATATGGAGAAGCAGCTGGAATATTGCCATGAAGCGCCGTTCTATACACTTGGGCCGCTCACCACCGATATCGCGCCAGGCTATGACCATATTACCAGCGGCATCGGCGCGGCGATGATCGGCTGGTATGGCACGGCGATGCTCTGTTATGTAACGCCGAAGGAGCATCTGGGATTGCCGGACAGGGACGATGTGAAAGTTGGCGTAGTAACCTATAAAATCGCCGCCCATGCCGCAGATTTGGCGAAAGGTCATCCGACCGCACAGCTGCGCGACGACGCCCTATCCCGCGCCCGGTTCGAATTCCGCTGGAGGGACCAGTTCAATTTAAGCCTAGACCCCGAAACCGCCCAAGATTTCCACGACCAAACCCTTCCCGCCGAAGGCGCCAAACTAGCCCATTTCTGCTCCATGTGCGGGCCGAAATTTTGCAGCATGAAGATTACGCAGGAAATAAGAAAAGAGTTTGGGGATCAGAGATCGGAGGTCGGAGATCAGAGTTTAGAGGTCGGAGAAAATCTGATCTCTGATCTCCGACCTCCGATCTCCGCTACCGAAGGCATGGCCCAAATGTCCGAAAAATTCCGGGAAGCGGGGGCGGAGATTTATCAGAAGGTGGGAAGTTAGCCATCTATATTGCCATATGAAACATATGGCAATATAGATGGAAGCATGATATTATGAAAGATGATTCGTTTGAATGGGATGAGGAGAAGGCGCAAACCAATCTCATAAAACATGGTTTAACCTTTGCCGAAGGTACCAAGGCTTTTCTCGACAAAGAAAGGATAATCCATCGTGATCCTAAGCATAGCATGGCTAAATTTGAGGAGAGATATTATTGCTTCGGCAAGGTAAATGAACGAGTTCTGACGGTAAGGTTTACATACAGAAACGATAGGGTAAGAATTTTCGGCGTTGCCGAATGGAGAAAAGGGAGGAAGATTTATGAAAAAGAAAACAAGAAGATTTGACAAAGACGGATACGAATACGACCCTTGGGATGATGACCCGGTTATAGGGGAAAGGGTGAAGGATTTCCTACCGAGCCCAAAGGTTCTGGCCAAAGCCATCGCCGAGAAGCGGTTCAAAATTACCATAGCGCTTGATTATGATACAGTGGAGTTTTTTAAGGAGGCGGCGGAAAAGCACCACGTCCCTTATCAAAAAATGATCCGCAAGGTATTGGATGAATATAAGACGAGGTTTGAAGGACAGGCATGAAACAAATATTCTACGATTGGGGCGGGTTTAACGTTAAGCTGTTCCATATGGTGAACGGCATCGATGGCGGTCCCTTTTATGATAAGCTCATGCTGCTTGGCACTTTTTTGGCGGAGCGGCATAATTTTCCGATTTATCTGCTGATTTTCATCGGGTTCGGGCTAGCCTCCCTGGCGCGGCATCGGCGGTCGGATTTTTATCCGGCTTACCGGGGGTTGTGGGTGAATGTGGTGTTTGTTTTCGTTATCGGGTTCCTGCTTGATTGGGCGTTTCTTGATTGGGCCAAGCATTATTTCCATTTCCCGCGGCCCTATATGGCGCTGACGCCGGATACCATGCGCACTATCGGCAATCCCATGGCGCCGAACCAGCAGTATTTGAGCTTCCCGAGCGGACACGCTTCCTTCGCCGCGCTGATTGCCGCTTCCCTCTGGCCCGCCTTGCGGCAGCCGGAGAAAATGTTGGCGTTCCTGTTTGTCATATGGGTATGCATGTCGCGTTTGGCTCTGGGCGTGCATTTCCCGATGGATTTGTTGACCGGCGCCTTTACCGCTCTCCTGATTGTATTAATGGTGCGGGCGGGAGCGAACCGGATTCCTTATTTATCGTCGGAGCGCGTCAAGGAAATTCCCGCGAATAGATAAAGCCATGATATTCGAGCACCATACGCACCCGCTTTTAAGCCGCCCGCAATTTGCCTGCCGTATGCTAAAAGGGCTGGGGATTGTGCTGATAATTACCGGATTTTCGTTGATGATTGGCATTCTCGGTTATCGGATTACCGAGCATATGCCGTGGATTGACGCGCTGCTCAATGCCTCGATGATACTCGGCGGCATGGGCCCGGTCGGCGAATTGAAAACCAATGCCGGGAAATTATTCGCAAGCTTCTATGCATTATATAGCGGCCTGTTCCTCATCGCCATGACGGGAATATTGCTGGCCCCGGTGATTCACCGGGTGATGCATGGGTTGCAGCTGATGGAGAAGAAGGAAAAGTGACCGTCCTCCCGGCGCAAGCCGGGACCTTAGCCGACCCTCCGCCTAGATCCCGGCTTGCGCCGGGACGACATTAGCTCTTCTTCGGCATATCCGTGGTAATTTTCACCGCGCCGAGGCGGTTGAAGGTGATGATTTCTTCATCCTGGGTGACTTTCTTATTGAAAACTTCACCTTCCGGAGTGGTGAGGGTGATTTCCGCTCCCTGAATGCCTTTCACCGTCATCCCACGCGGCATGCCGGTGATATTGAGATGGATTACCAGGCTATCGCCTTCCTGCCCGGCGCTGGCATATTCAACGCCGTCAGCGGCGAGAACTATATATTTCTGGCCTTTCTCGCCATCGATTTTTATGCGCTTATCTTCGATTTTGAAATGCGCCGGAAGTTTATGCGCGGTATCATCGGCGAAAGCCGGTATGGCGGCAAATATTGCCAGAAACGCCAGTAATGCTAATTTTTTCATGGGGCCAGGACTCCTAACAAATTCATATTAAAGACAAGGGCCGGACTATACGAATTTAAGAATTTATAGTCAATTCAATAGATGTGATATTTTTAACCCAAAATTGCTCCGGCGACTAATTTATATTATTCTTATACATAAAAAACCGTTGCCAAGGCGGGAATTACCGGTAATCTGCCAGACAAATCTGGATTAGCGGCTGGACTAATTTCAAGCTTTTGATTCCGATATAAATTTTACGTAATAATTAATTTCAAGGAATTTTAATATGGAACTCAAAAATTTTGTAAAGAAAGTGGTTGTAGCGGTTCTGGTTGGCTCTTTTGCCGTTGGCACCCTGGCAGCTTGCAGCAGTAGCAGCGATAATGGCGGCAGCACCGGTACCATGAGCAAAACCACCAGCGACAGCCAAAGCGTTCGCGGTAAAAACTCCTCTTACTCTACCAAGTAATCAAGCTTTTTAATTACTACGAAAAAGGCAGGGAATTTCCCTGCCTTTTTTGTTTTAAATTCAAAGAAAAGTTTCTATGCTCCGGCAATCATGAATAGCGCGAGCATAGATATAAAAGAAATAGAGAAATTCTCCCGGCTGGCGGATGCCTGGTGGGACGAGAATGGCGATTTCCGGCCGCTGCATATGATTAATCCGGTTAGGATTGGCTATATATTGGAGAAAGTCTCAAGTCCCAAGTCCCAAGTCTCAAGTGGCACTGGTTTGGGACTTGGGACTTGGGACTCGCAACCTCTAAAAGGCTTAAGCCTTTTAGACATCGGCTGCGGCGGTGGATTGTTATGTGAGCCGATGGCGCGGCTGGGAGCGCGGGTTACCGGAATTGATGCCAGCAGTAGGAATATTGAGATTGCAAAATTGCATGCGGCGGCGGAGGGGTTGGAGATTGATTACCGCTACACAAGCGTGGAGGAACTACGTATAATGGAATCTCCGACCTCTGACCTCCGACCTCCGACCTCCCCCTATGACCTCATCCTAAACATGGAAGTAATCGAGCATGTTGCGGATGTGGAGGGGTTTTTGAAAAATTGTTGCGCATTGCTCGCGCCCGGCGGTATTATGATTCTTTCCACTTTGAACCGCACCATGAAATCCTTGGCCCTGGCCAAGATTGGCGCGGAATATATTTTTGCGTTGGCTCCCCAAAGGCACGCATGATTGGCGGAAATTCTTAAAACCGGGGGAAATCGAGCCGCTGCTGCGCGCCGGCGGCCTCGAATTAAAGGAGATTAAAGGCATGTCTTATTCGCCATTTACTAATTCATGGAGTTTAAGCGATGACATTTCGGTAAATTATTTTATGTTTGCGGTTAAGGACAAAGGTTAGGGAATGAAGCTTATAAAAATAATAATAGTCATAGCCGTGATAATCGCGGCGGTGGTTTATGGTGGGCATTTGTTGAAGCCGCATGGCGGCGCGCAGGGAGCGGGGCAGGGCGGCGCGCCGACTGTCGATGTGGCGGAAGTAATCGAGCGCGATGTCCAGGAGTGGAATGAATTTTCCGGGCGGCTGGTGGCGGTTGACCAGGTTGATGTGCGCCCGCGGGTGTCCGGGGCGATTGACAGCATTCATTTCCAGGAAGGCGCGGTGGTGAAAAAAGGCGATTTGCTTTTCGTCATTGATCCACGGCCTTATGCGGCGGAAGTGGCGCGCGCGGAGGGTGCTCTAGGCTCGGCGGAAGCGCAGGTAGTTCTGGCCAGAACTGAGGCCGCGCGCGCGCAAAGATTAATGGGCGAAAAAGCCATCCCGCAACGTGAATTCGATGAGAAGAATAATGCGCTGAAAGTTGCCGAGGCTAATATTAAAACCGCGCATGCGGCGCTGGCGGCGGCAAAATTAAATCTTGAATATAGCCACATCAAAGCCCCGATTTCCGGTAAGATAGGGCGGGCGGAAATTACTGTCGGCAATCAGGTGGAAGCTGGCGGCAGCGCTCCGGTGCTGACAACAATTGTCGGCAATAGTCCCATCTATGCCGATTTCGAGGTGGATGAGCAGACATTCCTTTCCTATGTCGCGGCCGGGGCGACGGGGGACAAAATTGTCAAAAAAATCCCGGTGATGCTGGCTTTGAATGGCGATAACAGCATGCTCCTTGGCGGCGTTATCCAATCTTTCGATAACCGCCTGAATTCTGCTTCCGGCACCATCCGCGTCCGTGCGGTTTTTGATAATAGCGATGGCCGCCTGGTGCCCGGCCTGTTTGCCAAAATAATGCTGGGCGACGCCGCAAAAGCCAAGGCCATATTAATCACCGACCGCGCCATCTCCACCGACCAGAGCAAAAAATTCGTGCTGGTGGTAGGGGCCGATAATAAAGTGCAGTACCGCGAAGTAAAACTCGGCGGCACGGTAGAAGGCATGCGGATAGTCCAAGACGGCCTGAAACCCGGCGAAAAAATTATAGTCAATGGCCTGCAACGCGCAAGGCCGGGTAGTGAGGTGCGGCCTGAAGAAGGCCGGATGATGGATGATGGAAAATAGATATTGGAAAGTAATATGAATTATCCAACCTCCAACCTCCATCATCCAACCTCCGCGCCGCGAGGCGCCGGCGCATGAATATATCCCGTTTCTTCATCGATCGCCCGATTTTTGCCGCGGTATTATCGCTGCTGATTTTCATTGCCGGGTTTATTTCCATATGGAAATTGCCGATTTCCGAATATCCGGAAGTGGTGCCGCCATCGGTGGTGGTGCATGCGGTTTATCCGGGCGCCAACCCGGAAGTAATCGCCGAAACGGTTTCCGCGCCGCTCGAGGAGCAGATAAATGGCGTCGAAGGCATGCTTTATATGTTCAGCCAGGGAACATCGGACGGGCAGATGAACCTGACTATAACTTTCAAGCTCGGGGTTGACCCGGATAAGGCGCAGCAATTGGTGGAAAACCGCGTCAACCAGGCGCTGCCGCGGTTGCCGGATATCGTGCGCCAGTTCGGCGTCACCACCATCAAAAGCTCGCCGGATTTAACCATGGTCGTCCACCTGCTGTCGCCCAGCAATCGTTACGACATGCTATATTTGCGCAATTACGCGTTATTAAATGTGAAAGACCGGCTGGGGCGGATTCCGGGCGTCGGCCAGGTGCAAATTTTCGGCGGCGGGGATTATGCAATGCGTATCTGGCTGAATCCGGCGAAAATCGCCGAGCATAATATGACGGCGACCGATGTGGTTAATGCCATCCGCGAGCAGAATCTGCAAGTGGCGGCGGGGATTATCGGCGCGCCGCCTTCGCCTGAGGGGTTGAACCTTACGCTTTCGGTGAATGCCGAAGGGCGGCTGCAATCCGAGGAAGAATTTGCCGATATTATAATAAAAACCGATAAAAACGGCGGAGTGACGCGGCTGAAGGATGTAGCGCGGGTGGAGCTTGGCGCTTCGGATTATTCGTTGCGCTCTCTGCTCGATAATAAACCGGCGATAGCCCTTGGGATTTTTCAGGCGCCGGGCTCCAATGCCATTGCGGTTTCCGAGGATGTGCGGCGCACCATGCGCAATTTGAAAGAAGAATTCCCCGAAGGCGTCGATTACAATATCGTTTATGACCCGACGGTATTCGTACGCGATTCAATCCGCGCCGTGATTCATACGCTTCTGGAAGCGGTGGCGCTGGTGGTGCTGGTGGTGATTCTGTTCCTGCAAACCTGGCGCGCCTCCATCATTCCACTGCTCGCAGTGCCGGTTTCGATTATCGGGACATTCGCGCTGATGCTGCTATTTGGTTTCTCAATCAATGCGCTTTCATTATTCGGATTGGTGCTGGCAATCGGCATCGTGGTGGATGACGCCATCGTGGTGGTGGAAAATGTCGAGCGCAACATCGAGCGCGGATTATCGTCTAAGGAAGCCACTTACCAGGCGATGCGCGAAGTCTCCGGGCCGATTATAGCTATAGCCCTGACGCTGATTGCGGTATTCGTGCCGATTGCCTTCATCAGTGGCCTGACCGGGCAATTTTATCGGCAATTCGCATTGACCATCGCCATTTCCACCGTGATTTCGGCGTTCAATTCTCTCACATTAAGCCCCGCCATGGCGGCGCTGCTCCTTAAAAGTCATGACGCGCCGGAGGATTGGCTGACGAGATTCATGCATAAAAACCTGGCCTGGTTGTTTGACCCCTTCAACCGCGTTTTCAAGCGCGGCTCCGAGAAATATTCCGGCGGGGTGGTGAAAATATTGAACCGGAAATCGCTGGCGTTCGCGGTATATTTAATCCTGATCGGGTTTACCTATTTCGGATTTTCGAGCGTTCCGACCGGCTACATTCCTAGCCAAGATAAGCAATATTTGGTCGGTTTCGCGCAATTGCAGGATGCGGCGACTTTGGACCGCACCGAAAATGTCATCCACCGCATGTCGGATATCGCGCTCAAAACTCCCGGCGTGCAAAGCGCGGTAGCGTTTCCCGGGCTGTCGATTAACGGGTTCACTAATTCCACCAGCGCCGGAATAGTTTTCGTAACCTTAAAACCCTTCGATGAGCGTACTTCCGCCAATTTATCCGGCGGCGCGATTGCCGGGACATTGAACCAGAAATTCAGCTCGATTAAAGACGCATTCATCGCCGTTTTCCCGCCCCCGGCGGTGATGGGCCTTGGCACTATCGGCGGATTCAAATTGGAAATCGAGGATAGGGCCGATCTCGGAAATAACGCGCTTAACGACGCGGTAAAAGGCATACTCGGCAAATCATATAAAACCAAGGAGCTCGCAGGCGCGTTTTCCGGGTTCCAGATAAATGTGCCGCAGCTTTTCGCCGATGTGAACCGCACCAAGGCCAAGCAGCTCGGCCTCAGTATGAACGATATATTCGATACGATGCAGATTTATCTTGGCTCGCTTTATATTAATGACTTCAACAAATTCGGCCGCACTTATGAGGTAATCGCCCAGGCCGATGCGCCGTTCCGCTCGCAACCGGAAAATATCGGGCAACTCAAAACCCGCAATGTGGCCGGGGAAATGGTGCCACTCGGGAGCGTGCTCACCGTTAAACAAAGTTACGGGCCGGACCGCGCGATGCGCTACAATGGCTATCGTTCGGCGGATATTAACGGCGCTTCGGCGCCCGGTTTTTCCTCGGGCCAGGGCCAGGCGGCGATGGAAAAAATCGTGCGTGAAACCCTCCCCAAAGGCATGGATTTCGAATGGACGGATTTGACTTACCAGCAGATTCTCGCCGGAAACACCGCGACATTTGTTTTCCCGCTTTGCGTATTATTCGTGTTCCTGGTGCTGGCGGCGCAATATGAAAGCTTGACGCTGCCGCTCGCTATCATCCTGATTGTGCCGATGAGCCTGCTTTGTGCGATAACCGGCGTCTGGCTTTCCGGCGGCGATAATAATATTTTCACCCAAATCGCCCTGTTCGTACTGGTCGGCCTCGCCTGCAAAAACGCTATCCTTATCGTCGAATTCGCGCGCGAGCTGGAGATGCAAGGCAAAACCCCCGTCCAGGCGGCAGTGGAAGCCTGCCATTTGCGGCTGCGGCCGATTCTGATGACATCATTCGCATTCATCATGGGTGTGATTCCACTGGTATTATCACGCGGCGCCGGCGCCGAAATGCGCCATGCGATGGGTGTGGCGGTGTTTTCAGGGATGCTGGGAGTTACATTTTTCGGGCTATTTCTGACTCCGGTATTTTATGTTGGCCTCCGGCTGCTAATCGGTGGGACATTGCATTCGGCGCATGAGATGCCGATAATAGGGGATGAAGATGCTTAGGGAGGTCAGAGGTCAGAGGTCAGAGGTCAGAAGAGTTGCGGCGATTTTCTCTCTGATATCCGGCATCTGTTTTCTGACATCTGGCTGCAGCCTCGCTCCTGATTTCAAAATGCCGGACATGCAACTGCCAACAAAATTCAAAGAGCAGCAGCAACCTCCCATAAATGACGGCAGTTGGAAAATCGGGGTGCCTGCTGAATCCGTCAACCGCGGCGAATGGTGGAAAATATTCGGTGACCCGCAATTAGATAACCTGGAGGCGGAAGCGGCGAAATCGAGCCAGTCATTGAAAGCAGCGACGGCGCGGGTGCAGCAATCACGGGCGATTATGCGGGTGGCGCTCGGCGATTTATTCCCGGAAATCGATTTGGGCGGCAATGCGCTACGCAGCAAACCGGCGGCAGCCGCGGGGGCGGCTTACGGAATCCCGGCCACCCAGTTCCATCCTTATACATTATACAGTGCCGGCGGCACTATTTCCTATGAAGCGGATTTGTTCGGTTCCGGGCAGGATAATTACCGCGCCGCGAAATCCGACGCCGCCTCTTCCGAAGCGGTTTTCCAGAGCGTGCTCTTGGCATTACAGGCCGATGTAGCGCAGAATTATTTCGCCATCCGCACCATGGATGCCGATAGAGTGTTACTCCGGGATACCGTGAAAATCCGTGAGGAAGCCGAGCGCATAATGGGGCAGCGTTTTAATGCCGGGGATGTCGGCGAGCAGGATTATGTGCGCGCCCAAACCGAGCTGGCGAGCGCTCGGGCGGATTTAATCGCGCTTGATAAACAACGCGCCGATACTGACCATGCGCTGGCATTATTGCTCGGCAAACTGCCAACTGAATTCACGCTTGCCGAAATGCCATTAACCGAAATGCCGCCGGTGATTCCGGCCGGGTTGCCCTCATCTCTATTAGAGCGCCGCCCGGATATTGCGTCCGCGCAAAACCAGATGGCATCGGCGAATTCGCGCATCGGCGTGGCGCGCGCGGCGTTTTTCCCGAAGCTTAACTTAACCGGCTCGGGCGGGTTTGAATCAGTCCAGCTTCAGCATTTATTCCAGTGGTCGTCCCGTACCTGGGCATTGGGGCCGTTATTTGGCACGGCGCTGACAGTACCGGTTTTCGATGGCGGAAAGAATTTCGCCAATCTGGATTTGGCGAAATCCGGCTATGAAGAATCAGTCGCGAATTACCGTCAGCAGGTGCTGGTGGCTTTCCGGGAAGTGGAGGATAATTTGAATGATCAACGCTTGCTGGCCGAGCAGTTGAAACAACAGGATATAGCGGCGAAAGCGGCGCGGCGTTCGGCGGAACTTTCGCGCCATCGCTATGACGAAGGCGAATCCGATTATTTCGAAGTGGTGGATGAGGAGCGCACGTCATTGGCGGCGCAGCGCGCGGAGGTGGAAGTGAAGGGTGCGAGATTCGCAACTACGGTAACATTAATCCGCGCTCTTGGTGGTGGATGGGAAATTCGAAATGAAGTTCATCCTGAATAAATTAATTCGCCGTGGCCATTTGCGGTTCATCGGGCCGGATGGAAAAATTTCCGATTTCGGGCAGCCGGGCGCCTGGCCTTATGCGGTAATCCGCTACCAAAACCCGTGGTTTCTGTATAAGCTACCCCTGGCTTTTGCGCTGCATATGGGCGAGGCTTATATGGATGGGAAAATCAGCATTGAGGAAGGAACGTTATTCGATGTGCTGGAAATTTTCGCCATCAATTATCATGACTCGCCACCGCTGCCGGGCGAGAAAATGCTGGAAATGTTGATGCCGGTTTTGCAAAAAATCCAGCAATATAATCCGGTTCACACCGCCAAGGAAAATGCCCGGCATCATTATGATTTATCCGATGAATTATACCGGATTTTCCTGGATGCCGATATGCAATATTCCTGCGCTTATTTCACCGATGTGAATAATAGTTTGGAGCAGGCGCAAGAGGATAAAAAACGCCATATCGCGGCGAAATTGTTGCTAAAACCCCGAATGCAGGTGCTGGATATCGGCTGCGGCTGGGGCGGAATGGCGCTATATTTGGCTAGAACCACCGGAGCCCATGTTACCGGCATCACGCTTTCCGAGGAGCAGTTAAAAGTGGCTAATGAGCGCGCGAAACAGGCGGGGCTGGAGGATAAAGTGGAGTTCCACCTCCGCGATTACCGCAATGAGAAACGCAAATATGACCGCATCGTTTCCGTCGGCATGTTCGAGCATGTCGGGTTGGGGCATTACCGGGAATTTTTTTTGACAAGATAAAAAATTTGCTAAAAGATGACGGAGTGGCACTCCTGCATTCCATCGGGCGGATGGACGGGCCGGGCACCACTGATCCATGGATACGGAAATATATTTTCCCCGGCGGGTACGCTCCGGCGCTTTCGGAAGTATTGCCGGTGATTGAAAAAACTGGCCTCTGGGCCATCGACATCGAAATCCTCCGGCTGCATTATGCCGAGACATTGAAAGCCTGGCGCGCGCGGTTCATGGCCGCGCGCGAGAAAATCGCCAAGATTTACGATGAGCGTTTCTGCCGTATGTGGGAGTTTTATCTGGTCGGCGCGGAGATGGATTTCCGGCACTTAAGCACCATGGTTTTTCCAAGTGCAATTGGCAAAGGACATCAATGCGGTGCCGCTGACGCGTGATTATATGTTCGAATATGAGCGGCAGCCGGCTTTATCTATAGCTTGACCTTGGCGAAAAATCCTCTAGAAATAGCGGCAAAACTCGAGATATTTCACAAAAATAGAGGCGGCAATGGCGGCGGATAATCATCAATTGAAGAATTATATTTTCACCAGCGAATCAGTGGGCGAGGGGCATCCGGATAAAGTATGCGACCAGATTTCCGATGCGATTTTGGATGCTTATTTGCAGGAAGACGCGGAAGCGCGCTGCGCGGTTGAAACGCTTGCCACCACTAACCGCGTTATCATCGCGGGCGAAGTGCGCGGGCCGGATTCTGTGCTAAAAAGAATCGAGGAGATTACCAGGAAAACGATTAAAAATATCGGCTATGAGCAGGAGGAATTTCACTGGGATAAAGTGAAAATCGAGGTGCTATTGCATAAGCAATCCGCCGATATCGCCAAGGGCGTGGATGCGAAAGGCAATGAGAAGGACGAGGGCGCGGGCGACCAGGGCATTATGTTCGGCTATGCCTGCCGCGAAACCGATGTGCTGATGCCGGCCGCCATCCATTATTCCCATAAAATAATGAAGGCCATGGCGGATAGCAGGCATTCCGGCGCGGTGAAATTCTTCGGGCCGGATGCCAAGAGCCAGCTCTCGCTTATCTATGATAACGGCAAACCGGTGGGGGCGCATTCCATCGTCGTTTCCACCCAGCATACGCCGGATGTTTCGCAAAGCGAAATCCGCGAGACGGTGCGGAAAATTGTGCTCGAAACTTTGCCGAAAGGCTGGATGTGCGATGAGGAACATTTTTATGTGAACCCGACCGGCAGTTTCATCATCGGCGGGCCGGACGGCGATACCGGGCTAACCGGCCGTAAGATCATCGTCGATACTTATGGCGGCGCCGCACCACATGGCGGCGGCTGTTTCTCCGGCAAGGACCCGACGAAAGTGGATCGCTCAGCGGCTTATGCGGCGCGCTATCTCGCGAAAAACGTGGTGGCATCCGGTCTGGCCGAGCGCTGCACCATGCAGCTTGCTTATGCGATAGGCGTGGCTAAGCCGCTGGCGGTTTATGTAAATACCCACGGCACCGGCCAGGTCGCGGAAGAAAAAATCTCCGCCCGGCTCCAGCAATTAATGAACCTTTCCCCACGCGGCATCCGGACGCATTTGAACCTGAACCGCCCCATCTATACCAGAACCGCTGCCTACGGCCATTTCGGCCGCGCCCCTGCAAGCGACGGCGGATTCTCCTGGGAGAAAACGGATTTAGCGGAAGAGCTGCGGGAGTTGGCTGGCGGCAAGGTGAAAGCGGCGGCTTTGTAAGGTGATTGGTAATTAGATGATTCGTAATTCGAATTACTAATCACTAATTACCAATGACACTCTCTCCCAAATATCTCCCCTCCTTCGGCCGCCGCAAGGGCCGGAAACTCACCCCCGAGCGCCGGGATTTGATGGGGGAATATCGGCATGTTTTTATAAATTTGGATAGCCCTCACCCTAACCCTCTCCCCGAGGGAGAGGGAATATACGGCGCCTCTCTTCCCCCTCTCCCCTTAAGAGAGGGCCGGGGTGAGGGCAGTGAATTATGGCTCGAAATCGGGTTCGGCAGCGGAGAGCATCTGGCGCATCAGGCTTTGCAGAATCCCGGGATAAACTTCATCGGCTGTGAAACTTTCCTTGATGGCTGTGGGGCGTTGATTCGGAAAATCGCCGCTGAGAAAATTGCCAATATCCGTATTTGGAATGACGATGCGCGGCTGTTGCTGGCGAAACTTCCCAATGATTCGATTTCTAAAGTTTTCATATTATTCCCCGACCCCTGGCCAAAAAAACGCCATAATAAGAGGCGGCTGATTGGCGCGGAAACCCTTGATATGCTGGCGCGGGTGATGAAAAAAAGATGCGCTGCTACGGCTTGCCACCGACCATCCGGATTATGCCGACTGGATGCTGATTCAGATTTTCGCCAATAAAAAATTCCGCTGGCTGGTGGAGGCGAAAAAAGATTGGGAAACCGCGCCGGAGGACCATATCCCCACCCGTTATCAGCAAAAATCCCTGGCGGGCGATAAATATTTTTTTATTGAATGTATGAAAAGCTAACCCTTCCTGATCTTCATAATCAGGATAGTGCCCGAAAGGAGGAAACTTACTATATTGGCGGCGATAACCGGCATGCTTTCCGTCATTAGCCCGTAAATTATCCAAAGAATAGCGGCCATTGTCAGGATTATATACATCAGCAGCGATATATCGTTGGCATGCCCGGTTTTCAGGATTTTCAGCACTTGCGGCACATAGCATACGGTACTTAAGAAAGCGGCGGTGAAGCCTAAAATTTCAATCATCATATATTCATTGTCCTGGCGACGAATCCCGGATTTACGAAACCCGGTTTGCCATATAAAAATTCCGAACCGTCCAGGTTGGTAACAATCCCTCCGGCGGCGTTTACCAAGGCATGTCCGGCGGCGGTGTCCCATTCCATGGTGCGGCCGAAACGCGGATAAATATCCGCGGCGCCTTCCGCTATAAGACAAAATTTATAGGAGCTGGAGGCGGATTTTCTGTCTTTTACTTTATAATCCCGCATGAATTCCTCCGTTTCCGGATCGTGATGGGCGTGGCTGACGACGAAATTATAGCCCTCTTCTTTTTTAGGGGCCCCGGCGGTGATTATTTTTTTATCCTGGCCTTTCACTTTCCAGGCTTTATTTTCTCCGTCAGTGTAATAAAGCTCCTCCTTCACCGGCACGTAAATCACCCCGAACACCGGCTTTAAATTATGGATGAGAGCGATATTTACGGTGAAATCGCCGCTTTTGCGGATGAAGCTTTTCGTGCCATCCAGCGGGTCAACCAGCCAGAAATATTCGTCTCTAGGGGGAGAGGCGTGATTCGTGGTTATCTCCTCAGAAATCACTGGAACGTGCGAATCCAGGCGCTTCAAAGCATCCACTATAAAATGATTAGCCTCGATATCGGCCTTGGTGACGGGGGATTTATCGTCCTTCATAGTAACGTCCGAAGGTTCATGGTAATGGCGCATGATTATCCGCCCGGCGGCAATCGCCATCAAGTTTATCCCGGCTATGTTACCCCTTAAAAACACTTGTGCTTTAATCCCATAAACCTTATTTATAAGCTCATGGCTGCGCACTGATTTTAAGGCTTCCTGGGATAAAGCGGCAAGCCCAAGCGGCCTAAATTGCGTATCGCGTATTTTAAAAATCCCGAGCTCCGAACCTTTTACCACCTGTAAATCAATCTCTTTTTTCCTGCCGTTTTTCGGCTCGAGGAAGCGGTATTCGATATAGCCGAGCAACGTGAAATTATTGGCGCCAAGCCATTTCAGGAAATCCTTAACCTCATCCAAATCATTGCCGGGCTTATAAATTTTCGTATCGGAAAGGAGCTTTAATGTCTCATCCAGTTTACCAAGCATCACCCGCCAATCAGTGACGGCAAGGCGCGCATAATCAAGCACATTTTCGATATCATGCGTCAGTTTCTCGAGCAGGCTGGTGCCTTCGATATGGGTGATTTCGAAATGCATCACTGATTCGGAAAATGCCGCGGTATTTTTCTTTGCGTCACCGGAATAAAGCAGGGTGATGCGGCCTTGACTATCCCGCTCCACCTCAATCACCGGGTGAATCACCTGGCGGATTTTGAAACCCTGACGCCCAAGCTCGGCGGTCACCGAATCAATCAGGAACGGCATGTCCGGTATGTTTATTTGCAAGATAGTGCGCTGCGATTCGAAGCCGTCCGCCTTTAAGTTCGGATTGAAAACCCGCACTTTATGCGGCTCCAACTTACCGCGCTCACCGATAAAGTTCCATAATGACAGCGCCATGCCATAAAGATTCCGCGGCTCGCTGGAATTTAAATATTCCACGGAGACATATTGATAAAACTGCCGA
>Ga0206957_1109_pt1 | contig 17972 bp, 16 predicted proteins | sample Alteio_BWOrgHeat_32_FD_152975 | JGI IMG/M metagenome (GOLD analysis project Ga0206957, IMG submission 152975) | Enriched cells from forest soil in Barre Woods Harvard Forest LTER site, Petersham, Massachusetts, United States -... | ecosystem: Environmental > Terrestrial > Soil > Temperate forest >...
CGAAGAAAGAGATGTCATTTTGAAAAGTAGATATGAATAAAGTTACATATTAAATACATTCAATACATTCAATGAGAGTTTGGAATTTATATATATGTATTTATACAATATCGTTTAAAAGGACTGTACATGCAGGATGTGTATCAAGAGTTTGAAATTCTCATCTAAATTTCGAAGTATAAATTATCAACCCATGCAATAGAAATAGTAAATTAATTTTAGTTTTCATTACCTCATAAAGAAATATTCTATCAAGTTGTAAAAAAGAATACAACAAATATTTTTCGTATATAAAAAATATGTACTTAATTAAGCGTAATGAAATTCAAGATATTCATATTGTTGCATGGGTTACATTGTTTTTTATTATAAATTGTTAATTATTTTTTTTTATTATCTATTTTACATACGGAATTGCATGGGCTATATATACCGTACATATTACATATTCTTGTTTTGAGTAAAAAATATTTTATTGCTAAGAATCAAAACAGCGTTTTTTCATCTCGCTCCTATTTTATCACATTTCAGTGATATACTTTATTTTCAAGGATTTTCTTATATCTCTCAGCAAGTTGTATGACTTTAGATGATTTGACAAGCCTATTTAAATTGATTTCATGGACTGTATAAAGAAAATTGTTTATACATGTTTAGGGGACCGTATGTACTAGATCATACACAAGTCCACTTTGAGCGTTACATAGAGGAGTCCCTAATCCAGTCACAAGCGAATAACCACCCAAGGTATGAAAATCAGTTTGATAGTGCGCTGATTTTCCAATCGTCACATATAAAGCCGTTTGTAAAGTTAAGGTATCAAAATGTTTCTTTTGAGCCGCAACTCGAAGTTGATTGGTTAAGGCAATGACACCTGCCCATAAAGGACAAGATAATGACGTGCCACCTACTTCAAACCATCCAGAAGAATTTTGATATCCATATGTATCGAGAATGGCTAAACCAGTGTTAGGATCGGCATCCATAGATACATCAGGCGTATGTCGCTTTGTACCGGTGAGGCCAAAGGTAGTTTGAAATGACGGAATAGGCTCATACACACTGATGCCTCCGCCTCCACTGGACCATGGTGTTTCAGAAATATAAGATCCTGTCGTAGGATTCATTTTCATGGTCGTTCCCCCTACACTCAAAATTTTCCCACTGACACTCGGCCATATAGGAATATGGGCAGTATCACCGGACGACGCTAAATGTACAATTTGTGGATTGACTTTGGAAGACGTTGCATAATTCGTTTCCATCGTGGTTTCTGATTTTACTTCAGTCGCACCCCATGAACGAGTAATAATAGTGACATTGGGAGTATTAAGGGCATAAGCTTCTGCTTGTTCAAGATCGGCAAGGCTCGCTGAATAGGCACCGACATATAAAATATTTGCGGCAGGGGCAATCGCATGTATAGTCATGACATCTAAATTTCCTTCAACCCCCCAATTGACATCCCCTTTGGTCGCGAAACTATGTATTGTCAATACATTTGGATGTCCTAGATTGAACTGAGCATCATATGCCTTAAAGTCACCTAACAACGTGGGAGATAAGTACGCACCAATGACAGCAATAGTTTGTCCAGATCCATCTGCTTGTATTTGATCTAATCCATAGAGTTTACGAATTTGTGCGGGTGTATATCCTGTAATGACCACTTGGGGTTTCGTGGCAGATGGCATAACGCCGGCACTTTTAACATGAAAATGAGGTCTCGCAATGATCGTACCCGAATAATTCGTGGGTGATGTAGATTCTTTAGATACATTTTGTAGGTTTTTAGATTCATGGAGTTGTTCACTGATAGGCTCTATACTTTGTGTTTGATTTGGTTGATTTTTTTGATCGTTCATTTGAACTGTATGATTGACATTTAAGCTGCTGCTGCTGCCGCCGACGACCGTCAAAATGTCACACGTGTCTAATTCTTGAGTAGTTGCAAAAGTTATCAATGGCTTAGAGGGTTGACATACATCTTGGGAGCTAGTAGAAGACCAATCACTTATTGCATTGTAAGCTTTATCTTTTAAATACCAAGCAGCTGCACATACAAAGGCAAAGGCGCCGACATATGGAGCACTTGAAGCACTTGAATTAGCCGATGTGAAACGCTTGGTTGGTTTCGTTTTTTGTGATTTAACTGGTTTCACTCGTTTTCCCGCGTTACTAGAAGCATTAGGAGTACGACGTCTATACGATTTTGTCATGTAATAATAAATTCTAATAAATTCTTTGTTATCGAATTGGTGTGATTGAACAGAGTTTCTGTGGTATGTTTTTTTATTCTTTGCATGTTGCCTCCGTTTTCAAAGTACTGAAAGTTTATTATTCGTCCTATATTTTATTTTTTATATTTTTATTCCCTATTTATCGTTATTTATTCCTGTTTATTCGTCTTGTTACATTTCATTGGAAACGTATTTTTAATATTTAATTATTTTAGGCAAAAACATGTTACGTTCGAATGATACCACCAGTCAATGGCTGTTATATAAATGTTTTGACAAGCTCGTTCGTGTTGTGTTTTCATATTCATGGTACTTGTATGTGGGATTAGCGCTTTTAGAAGTGGGATTGATCGTAGAAAAATACGGAGAAGAAGATTCACCGTATAGTGTATATACCTCAATTTTTCTGCTGCTTGTTCCTTTTATAGGTATATTTTGGTACGTTTTCGGTCGTCTTGTGTCTGGACAATCCTATCCTTGTGTCTATACATCTGCTTCGTATGGATCTTCTACACTCCTTCCTCCCACAACAAATCAACTAGTAACCATTTTAAAACTAAAAGAATCTTCACCTTATCAGAATGGAAAAGCACATGGACGTTTATTATGTAAACAAGTGATTGATGTAGTGACTAGTTATGGATGGTTGTGTCCCGTCAAAGTGATAAAAACTCACAGATTTCCACCCCTCTTGATCCAAGAAATTCAAGGTATTGTAGATGGAGTCAACGAAGTGTCATGTAGGACTACACTTACACTCTATGATTTATTAGCGGTGTACTTTGTTGCAGATAAATTTGCAGCCTGTACCTGTATTGGAATTAAAAAACCTCTAGTAACAAATGGAAAGTCAACCTCTCCTGGATTTTTCTTAGCTCGTAATATGGATTGGATACCGTTTGGAATGGCTCAGAATTCCCTGATTCTTGAATATGACAATGGTTTACGTTTGTTGACCGCACCTGGACTTATTGGAGGTGTCACAGGATGGAAAGATGACCTTCGATTCGCTATGAATGTGTGTCCAGATCCCCACGTGTATTATTCGAGTGCCTTACCCAGTGTCTTATACAACAGAATGCTTATAGATAGTTGTCGCACGAGTGAAGATGTCTTGAAGTACATTGATACCGCTCCTGATCCGCGGAATGCATTCCATTTAACAATCATGGATGAAAAAGACTTATTTTCAGTTGCGTTTTTTCAATTTTTTGAGTTAAATAATCCCACCAAGCATTATATTCGTCGTCCTACCGTTGGACATCCATTGATCGTTGTCAATGATAGCTCTTGTGGTGCATCTACATTCCTAAGTTCGGATCGACAACATCGTCTAGCTCAACAACCGTTAAATACGCTAACGCATTTGAAAAAAGGGTTACAAACATGTCAATCGTGGATTACCGTTCATAGTGTGATTTTCGATAGCAATCCCTCTGTGTCTCCGTTAATCTCCATTCGTAACGGGTTTGCTGCGGATTATCTGTAAAACTGATGTTTTTGTTTCTTCTTTTGATATATTATGTAATATTTATTTTATATGTAATATAATAAAAATCCTATCAGATACGTTTATTAGATTTTTTACTTTTTTATATCAGGCATTGTCTTTTTATCAACCTCGAGTCTGTATCATTTTATTTAATATTCGAAACGCTGGATCATCTGGAATTCGTAGCTCCTCCGTATATCCCCGTTTGTGTGACCACTTTGAAAGATATGATTTGGGATTGCTGACGAACTCAGCAGATTCAAACACTTGTTTGACTCTATTTGCGATGAGTTGTATGGTTTCAGGTTCGAAATGACTCCAATCTTTCACAACCAAAGAATAATAATCAATCTCTTCTATTTTAATCGAGTCCCTATTTAGCAGAGTATCCATTGAGCTATATAATCAGTTGAAGTCCTATTTATTTTCACAAATGGTATATATAAAAGGTTTATTCTGTCGCCTATTTCATATATAGAAAGACATCATCGAGGCGATTCTGTACCCATAACATCATGCACATTTCAGAAATGAAATATATGCTTATAATTTCTTCATATCATTAGGTTATTATTCTTTAATTCATCTACGTGCTTGGATTCTTGTGCCGATTCTTGAGACTCTTGCATATCATATTCGATCGTATGTCCTTCATACATCGACGAATGTGCCACTTCATGTCCTTGCCACATCGATCGAATGGACATGAAAGGATGTAGAAGAGAGGGAGAAGACATAAATTCAACTTCATGGGTATCGGCTAAAAACTTGGAGAAGAGACCCAATCCATCTCCTAATTTATTCATGGTAAAGAGAGTGTTGATTTCTCGGTTGGATCCTAGTATACGCCATTTTTGAGTTCGAGTAGAATACGTGCAGGACATCGTAATAGGAGGGTCAATGATAATACTTTGATTCCATGTATCGATATACCATACCCATGCGTGGTCCGTATGACGAATTAAATAAACATGATTTTCAATTTTATATTCTTCTTGGGTGTGTTGAAGACCGCCTTGATCTGTCGCTAATTTTTTAATCGTTAGAATGCATTTATATTGATTGTAAATGACTGAAGGAGCTGAATCGGAAACAATAGAACTGGCATTCGTACTACTAGTCTTGGAATTGACAGAGGAAAATGGTGTACAACGAAACTGATATTCGTTCAAGGTATTGCCCATAAATGTATAGGGGCGATGAATAATCAATCTAAACGGCACCTGTTGCGACGTATTCAGCAGATTGATGAGAGAAGGGGCTGATGTCGACCCTAATGGATTGGTCTCGGACATGCTGGAAAGAGTATATTAAATATATAGAATACAAAAGAGGAATAAAGGATCTAAGTTAATTTAAAGTAATGTGTATGAGACAACAAAAAAAATACCAGAATATATCAGAAATGTTTGTTTTTTACATTCTCGTGCTTTAAACCAATTGGCTATTCTGTCTATATATAAATTAAAGATTGAAATATATTGAAAGATTTATAAAGATATTGAAGTGATGGAGTCATGAACAATGTATAATATACATAGTAAGAGACACGTAAGAAAAAAATATACAAGAAATCAGATTCAGTTTTTCAATGTCTGAGTTTCGACCCTACGATGATCATCTGGGTGATCTTGAACAAGATCCCTACGCACAAGAACCATCCTACGAAAATGAACCAGAAGACGACGACTATGAAGATATTTCCGAGGGCATGAATAGAATGAATAATAGTTACAATAGTAGTCCTTCTTCTCTCCACCATTCCTCTTCTCCTTTACCCTTTTCCCCACCCTACGTAACACACAATGGCCAGGGTACTCAACCTGCTATAAATGGTTCAGGTAGTATGCTTAATAAGTCGAGTGTGTATAATATCAATCCATTAGAGAAACCATATTACAAATCTCCTTCAAATGAAGGGACCAGTCGATCGTCACCAGGACAAGTTCAAGCGTCGACGCATCCTTTAAAGTCGGTTCCTTTGACAGCCTCTTGGTGCGAGAAGCTTATCGTGACAATTGGAGAAGTAGCTCAATATTCGATGCCTCCTACCCATCCACTTGTTCGAGAACTCAAGGATTTACAAGATAAATTGAAATCTGTACAACGACAAATGTCTTGCTTTTCGTTGGAAGAACAAAATATGTTGATTGAAAGTGGATTCATGAATAAGCTCTATGTGGAAGTGAAGGATCAATTAAATCGGGATATTAAACTCATGGTTGGATTGTACAAAGAACGAAATAATTTTCTTCGGAGTATTCAATCGTTGTCCAAAGATAATATAGATAAATTAACCGTAAATCAAAAACGTGTATATGACTGCATCAGGACGATGCATCAAGTAGCACAAGGAGGATTGTCTTCCAAGTCTAATAATGAAAATAAAAATAATGTTACTCCTACTCCTACCATTCCCATTGATCTGTTAGGACTCTCTTCCATGACTCAGCAACCTGCTATAGGCAAAGTGAATAGTTCCATTACTTCAAACATCGTCATAGATTCAACTAATTCAAACAATTCAAATAATTCTGCCCTTTCAGGTCATTTTAACAATCCAATGAGTTCAATGAATATGGCAACTTCAACCGCTCCTACTACAAATACAGGAAATATAGGTACTCCTGATTTGTTGTAAGAATGAAAGATAACTTTTTCTGGTGAACAAAAAGCTTCTCAAAAAATAGTAGATAAAATATCAACCCATGCACAATATTCATAGAATGTAATATATGGTTATTATTTATTATAGTATAGTACATTTATACATTCATTTACATGTATGTTGAATATGAATAAAGTATCAGAGTCTGTGTTTGGTCATTTTTTACCATGGGCATTAATATGTCATTTCTGCGAATTTGAGGAGCTCTTCCATCTATCGAAATGCAATCGTTTACTGGCTAGAGTATTACGATGTCGTGAATCATGGTCATTCTTCGAATTTGATGAATATAAACTAATGTGGTTTTTTAAATTAGAATCTGACCAAGTGTCGTTATTTCTAAATAAATTTATTTTACATATTGATAAATGGAAATCATCTACAGAACATCCTCTTTGGCGTCCAAGTAAGTACATGAATACAACATTGAAACGGAATATCAATCACCTTGTTACATTTGGAAATGTTGCGGAACATGTCTTCCTCCCATTTATACTGTCAGAATATAGTACGACGATGTCATTGTTTCGCTCTTTAAGATGTATTGATTTACAAAATTCCCGTTCATCGTTACCCATGTTCCTTGACCATTCGCTACCTCATATCGTTGAGCTCAGAGTCAAAAATGCACTTTCTTGGCGCTGGATAGTACACATTTTCCCTAACTTGAAAAGATTACATATCGACCATGTTTTTGAAAACGCACATATGATATCGACTGAATTGCTGGATGTAATAGTTGTCTTTTTGAATGGTTTAGATAAACTCAAATTTGGAGGTTGGACATGTGATGAAGTCTTACTTACATGTCTGTATGATTTAGAATTGAATCCATTAACTTCTAAAATGAAAAATATATTGTATGAACATCTCATGTCTAGGTACTATAAAGAAGCAAATGATGAGTATAATCTTTCGTTGAACATTTTGTATAGAACATGGAATGAGTTGGCACAAACTTCACCTATTCCTCTACTCTACTAGATATTTTGTAACGCATATTGCATGTTAAAACTTAAAGATATTACATAAGTCGATTTATGTGAATGTGTGATTGGCCAAGAAAATCGATCCACATCTATTTGTCTATTTGTCGTATATCCATTCATGTCTACTTCGAATAAAGTTCAAATACTCGAAGGAGATGTATTAACATGTTCAGCTGATGCCATCGTTCAACAAATCAATTGTGTGACAACTAAATCCCATGGATTATCCGCTTTGATTGCCTCCACGTTTCCTTATGCCAATATATATGCTCACCGCATTCCTCGGAAGCAACGAGAATCCTTGAGATCAAGTGAAAAAGGAAATACGGCTTTACATAGATCTAATCCGGGAGATTGCATTGTTTGCTCGGATCCAGAAAAAAAGCAACGAGATGTAATTTGCATCACGGGACAACTTGCTCCTGGCAAACCTGGATATTGGTGTAAGGCTTATCATATTGATGTGAAAGAAGATACCGCTGAAAAAAGGCAAGAATATTTCAAGCAAGGTCTAGACAAACTAGTGATTTACATGACTTCGTCAATGGTAACTCCCTACTTAAAAATTGCATTTCCTTGGCAAATTGGATGTGGATTAGCTGGTGGCACATGGATACGCTACCAATCGATGATTGAACAATTTGCAAAAAATTTATATGAACATGAAAAAACACGTGATACACAAATTTATATTATTAAATTAATAAATTAGTAAATTAGTAAGTTAATACATTAATACTTTAGTACAGTTTGCCATCTGTTTAATGAATATCGCGATGATACGATTGTAAAGAAGCAGGTAAATACGTAGAGGAAGAAACGACATATTTAGGCGAATCTAATTGAATGCTATAATCTCTATAATCACTATAATCGACATCAGACTGATAGTTTCCAGATGTATATAGAGGCTCTTCATGTGAATTGAAGGTCTGAGATGAATGACTGCCTCCTACAGGCATATCTTGTTTCTGCCGAATAGGGGGTATAGATATACGTATGTCATTGGAGGAAGAAATATCGTCATTCGAATCACTAGAGGATTCAGATTCATCAGAATGATCAGAATTTGAATTTAAATGGATGGTATTGAATTTGTCCAAAATGGTGCTTTCTAAGATATGGGGACGCGATTTCTTTCCTTGTACCTGTTCTAAACTAGGAGGTTGTAATAGCTTACAAAGATGATGTTGACTAGGGACAGGAAACGGAATTTCTTGTTGTTCCATCAACCCTTCACAAAAAGCTAAAATACCCATTTGTTGAAGATAAAACATTTCATTGTTTTCGTTTTGTTGTTTGGTATCTTTAATTAAGTGCGTAGTTCGTTGCTCATGGACTTGCAATCGTTTGGAATGTGTTCTCATTTCTTGTTTTTGTGATTCAAGAACAAGTTGTATCATGTCTACCCCACGTTTCATTTGTTCCAGGGTTGTATATCCAGACGACGCAGCACGCCCTACTAAAACAGCTAACAGAAAAGAAAACAATGTAAAAACGACCGTTACTACCACGTGAGAAGGTAAACAAGACAAGAAAAAATTTAAGCACGTAAACCCAAACGTAATGCCCGCAAGTCCACTTACTATTAATCGTATTGGCTTCGACCGTGGAATGATATTGGTATATTCTTTGATGGCTGTCCATCGTTGAATCCAAATTGATGATCCATCCATAGTGATGAGGAGTAGGAGATGCAGAATCCGAATTCAAATAACATCCAAAAGCAGTTGAAATCTCTGATCTTTTCACTTCATCAGTTCCTGATACAATCTGTTGTCTCGGATCCTCTATCTCTATATATACACATCGAAAAGGACCCCCAAAAAACTTTCTAAAACTAGTGTTTTTTTTAATATAGTTCAATTTTTACGTACAAACAACAAAAGAAATAAAAAAGTACTAGAGGTACAATATACAATATATATTCGTCGTTACTGAAGCTGAATCAGTTCAGTATATGGATTCAAATTCCTTGCAATCATTACCCAGTTTTGATTTCTCTGGTAATAGTGCGCCTGCGTATAGTTCTGTCGCACCTCGGATTCCTGCTCAGAGCCTTTCTTCGAAACAATCTGCATTTAATCCGTTAATGAATCCGCGTACGAATCAACAACCTGTACACGCGCCACTGAATCAATCAATGAATCAATCAATGAATCCATCAGTCCATCCACCCACCTCTACTTTCAGATCGACACCTCCTCCTCTGTCGACGAATTCTATCGGAGGCATGTCTTCTTCTACAGGTCCTTATTCAAGAAAATATCCTGTGGCTTTACCTCATTCATCTATTTCAACTCCATCGCTATCTTCTCAATCATCCCATCTTTCTCAACCACCTATATCTTCTCAAACAGGAACCTCAAGTATGCATCCATCTGTGCCATATCCACCACGTACGCAATATTCACAAGCCCCACCTTCAGCAGCTGTGAATTATTATTCTAAAAATCATCCTGCATATGGACCTCCTGTCGCTCCACCTCAGTCAATGTATAATAACTATAATCAAAATTATTCAGCTTCCTCAGCACCCCTTCCTTCTGGACCACCTCCTTCTTCCAGAATGTATCAAGATTATGATGCACATGGATATCAAGATCAAGGTCCGAATTCCTTTTATGACGACGGACAAGGAGAATATGACGATCAGCCTGAAGACGAATATTATGATCCTAGGAATGCTGTAAATAGAAATGGAGGACAATACGAAGACTATAGACAAGATTATAGACAAGACTATAGACAGGGTCATGAAAGAAGTTATGAAAGAGGTCATGACCAAGGTCAGCAAGATCAAATGGATTCTCAAGTTGCGTCATCAAGTCTCTCTTCGTTGACAAGTGCTACATTTTGGCAACGATATGGATATATTGTGATGGTAGCATCAGGTATCATTCTGATCGGAGGATTGATTATCATATGTGTCAAATGGTATATGAATAAATCATCTTCTAAAGGATCAACAGCCTCCGCTTCAGATACCCCATCTGAACAAGATCAGGGGACTTCCAGTGCGGCTAAAATGCAACCTCAACCGACTATAAACGTAGGATTAGCGAGCTCTATTCCCTCTCAACAGTATGAAGAAGATCGTCAGAATCTTTTACAGCGACTAGAGCAAGCCACACAGGAAAATGCAAAGAATCGTCAGCAGATTGAAGAATTAATCTCGATGCACAGAAAAACATTACAATCCGTTGCCCAATCGCCTCGACCAATGACCCCTCGGTATGGAGTTCCTATGGGGCACATGGGACATATAAGTCAGCCTATGAATCAATCCATGAATCAACCGATACATCAACCCCTTTCAAATACTGCTCCAGTGTATTATCCACCCATGTCAAATCCCAATTCAAATCAAGCTACTAATCGTTCTAGTTTTCCTCCCATGTCTTCAGTTCCTACTTTTTCATCCTCTATTCCATCTTTAACGACTAATCGACCTGATCCAGGAGACTTGCGATTTCCAGAAGATTTAAGCGTTTCCATGTCTTCAAAAGTAAATGAGAAAGATAAAAAAAATAGATAAGAAAAGAAGTATAAATAAAGATTTGACTGCTTATAATAATGTTACGAACACCTTCAACCGATCGTCCTCGCAGAATTGGAAACGTGACATTACGATCGACGAATCTACAACCTGAACGAGCACCAGTTGCAAGCCTTGTGTCTGATATTCAATCTTCTGTGTTGCAAAAATGTCCTCTATGGAATCAGATATTGCAAACACCATGTCGTGTGACATTAGATGATAGGCGATATGGCATTCTATCGTCGACATTATATTTTCAAGGAGGTGTTGGACGCGAAACTATCTCAGCGATTCCCCTAGAACACCGACAATATCAAGTCACTTATTCTATTTTACATAATGTGTTGACTCAAGTAGCACGAGAACAAAACATATGCGTACAAGGATCGATTCATGTTTATGTAGTCGAGCGTATCCATTCGGTGCTTGATAATAATAATAATAACAATAACCGTTATAACCAACGTAGAGTACAAAGACGACAATATCCTGTCGAGCATGTAGTCCCTTCAGCCTCATCCATAGATCTAGGATCATTATCCGATTCCTGTATACATTCCAAGTTAATTTATGTACCCGTCACTATTACATGGTTACATTCCGACAGTGACCCTATACCCTGTTATGCCTGTCCATCTCATGCCACTGCACTGATCATTGATCCTAGTTTAAAAACCATAGAACTCATAGATTCAAACGGGACCGCTCCTACGTATTATGGAGTAGTAGCCGCATGGATCGGCAGTGAAATAACAAAGAATCCGCAATTTATAGGATATCAGTTTTTAAGTGATACGACAACAGCGCCTCATTGGGGATTTCAAACAAATACCGAGCTAGAAATGTGTAGTTATTTTTCTGCTCTCTATGTGTGTCTTCGTATGTATTGTCCCTCTATTTCAAGTCAGCAATTATACGATGCTCTTGTTCAAATTCCTAGAAGGCAGATGTACGATCTTTTATCTCAATTTCATTGTTTTCTACTCGACTACGCGTATGACCATAACATCTTACAAGCTGCAAGTCAACTAGTAAATTCGATGAAAAGTGTGTATGGGATCTTAATCAACGCTCGTTATCATTCAATTTCGCCCGAGCGAGCTGCACGTTATTGGCAATACTTCAATGTTGCGCTTGAACTAGCCTCAAGTGATGTTAGAAAAGCTGTCTCGTATCTCAAACAAATAACGAGGCGATTAAGAAATGTGAATAGTTAGGTAATCATCAATCTCGGATTTTATTTTTTATGTAAACGTTTGTCTAGATTGAACTTGAACTTGATAAAACTTACTTAACCTCCTTAATTTGTTGAACGTCTTCTTTAACCTATTCGAGTTCGTTTTGGTTTCTTTGCGACTGGTTCTCGCATGATGCCTGGAATCGCATGAAGTCCATGTTGGACAAGCGTCCAATCCATTTTTCGTTGAAGTTTTGTGACTGGATAATATTCGCAAAACTCATTTACTGTCGAACGAGGATTCCATTGGGGTGGAATATGTCGATACGCATCCAGCATCGGCTTATCAGCTCTAAACCAAGTGTATTTGGGTGTCACTTCTTCGTTTTTAGAATAAATAAGAGCACCACGATCGCTCGTGTATTTGGTATAGTAATAATCAAATTCGCTCCATTCCATGTCTCCAAAACAGTGTTCAAATGCAAATCGACGATTAGATCTACTTGCATCATGTAAAAGAACAACACGATCGAATTGGGATCGACTGTCTTTATTGACCACAGCTAAATATTGAGATAAGATCGTTGCACCCAGATCTGAATGACGTCCGTTAAACACGAGTCTGTGAATATTCGGACCTTTAAATAAACTCTTATCGTTCAAACAGTCTTCTAAAAAGAAGTGAACATTACTATCTTCCAAATATGTATATCCTTCCGGAGGACTCTCTTCGAATAATTTTGCACGTTCAAATGCACTTCCCAATATTGAATCATCAAATTGATGGTGAATAAATTGCGGTTTAATCCCACATTGTTCAAAAAAATGAGTGCTTCTCTCGGTATGACTGATGACGACAGGAGTCACTATTTTAGGTGCCATAGAATACAGAAATTGCAACAATAACGTCGATTTACCCGCTCGTCTAGGCGCTTGAATAAGTTGGAGGTCATCGGCACGAATACAAGAAGGATCAAATTGAGCTAAGTCTGGCCACTGATCTACCATTGAAAGTTTTCTTTCCTTGTTATTTTTTACTTTTTTTTGTTCTTCTCCCAATGGCTGTGTAAAAAAGTGGATGTTTATTCTTGAAATAGTTTGGATGAACGCTCGACACTTTAGCTATAATGTTCATTACAATTTTAATTAATACAATTTATCAATTAAGACCAAAAGCTAAAGGTGTAACCTGTGTCATTCTTCGACGTGTTCTCTTTCTTCTCTTTATTTTCCATAAGGTCAGATATCATAGTCAACGTATTCGACGTGCTCACTTTATTCACTGTATCTTCAGCATCATCTTTGTTCGTTTCCTTAGGCACATTTTGATCGAACACGTTTTTTTCGTCTTGATTTTCGTCTTTTTTTTCGTTTTTCTCATCCTTACATCCAGTACCATTCTTTTGATCCTTGTCGTGTTGTTGTCTATCTTTACATGTTAATTCTTCTTGGTTGGTTTCGTTGACTTCATCGTCTTCGTCTTCTTCTTCATCCTTATTCTCCTCATCCTCTTGTTTTTCATCTTCATCTTCTTCTTCGTCCTCCTTTTCATACCACTCAAGTGGATAAGGATCATCCAATACAAATGTGGTAGTAGGTGCGTTTCGCCCATAGGCGCAAAAACAACAGCCTAGATAAATCAACAAAATGCTTGCTGTGTAAAGAATACACACAGTAACGATCGTATTCCATCGTTTAATTTCATTCATATGATGGGTAGATATCCGATCTTGTAATTTCACTAGAGATTTCATTATTCGTGCTTCTTGTGTCTGCAATTGCCGTTCTATCTTCGACAATGTGGATCTAAATACTTGATTGTACACGAAGAGAGTATCATAGGAAGTCTGAAGTCCTTGAAGACCATTTTCAAATTGAGTCACATTCAAGAGAGTAGAGTAATCGAAAGTAGGTGCAGTGTTAGGAGAAGCCAAAGGAGCTATCATAGGAGCTATCATAGGAGCTATCATAGGAGCTATCATAGGAGGTGCCATTGGAAAAGCCATTGGAACGGCAGATGTGGGACTTACGACAGGCATAGCGCTTACGGTAGCAATCCCATTCATAGAATTCTGGGTCACATTCGATAGATAGGTGCTTGTACATATAAAAAAGAAGAGATACGCATAAAACCTGAATAAGGAGAGACGACACATATAGATGCTGGAAGAGTCTTCAAATAGTTTAAGCTGTTGTTGGTGTTCTTGATTATATTTTTTTTTCAAAGTAAATAATCTGGTCTTTTTTTATTTCAAGAACCTCTCTTGCTGAAATAAAAAAATGGGGAGTTCTAGGTATTCAATATCGAATTCTATATAGAAGATAGAGCGCATATTTTCCTAGATTCTCCTTCATTCTTATTCAATTAAAAGTCAATAGAAGAGAAGCTATATTATACGAACGAGCGGAATCTGTATGACCTTTCCAGCACAACTATATAGCACGTTACAAGGAGCAGGTTTAATAGGGGGTGCGTATATTGGATATCGATGTGCGTATGGAATCCATCAAATGTGTTTAGATTCTTTTCCAGCTTGGAGAACACGTTATGGTAGTTGGATTGAACCATCTCTTTCTTCGAATCCTCTTTTCCCAGAACGAGTATTTTTACAATGGGTAGGAGCAGGAGTGGGTATTTGTGTATCATGGATATTACCGGGATGGGTCTTGACTATTCCATTGACGTTGTATTTTATCACCAAAGATTATCCAGACATGTTCCAATGGATGAATATGATGTCTGATTCCTCTCCTATATCGAATATAAAAGACACTCAACCCATAATTTTAAAACCATGGAGTATGTTGTATCAACGTGTATTTGGATCTGCTCATCCACATTTAAACAAAAAATAAACAACAAAAACAAAGAGCAATAACAAATATTATTAATAATTGTATAAAGTTCCCTTTGATTTGAATAAAGTAAACAATAGATAGACTTTTAATAAAGCAAAAGAATGTTAAAATTCACGAATCGTTTTCCACCAATCAATAGAAGGACGTACTTGTTCAATCTTTTCTTTCATTAGGAACGATCGAACGACCATTAATGCTTTCCCCAATAAATTAAGTCCCTTCCACGCTTCTCGTCCATGTTGTTCAGCAGTTTTACGATCTAACCCTATACCCCATATTCGATCTGTTGGAGATGCTTCTACAAGTTCAAGGTCTTGTGTGTAAAGAAGGATTTCTTTTAATGTTTCATTTTGACTGAACTTCAAATAGCATCCTTTTACCATAATTTGAAATCTAAATTCTTTCCAGATCTTTTCATCAAATCCTTTGACTTGTCTCCCATAAGCTTTAATTTTAGAAGGTATTGATTCATTCAATACCAGAGAAGCCGTATCAGGATCATTAAATAAAAGACTTTTGTGATACATTAGATATTGTTCACTGCACACAAACTGCATTGAATCCTCATGAAATACAGAAGGCTCAAAATTGCTGAACACATTTCGTTTAAATGGATCATTCTCATTTGTGCGTCCATAAAAATATAATGATTCTTTTAAATCAGACGGTGAAGACATGGAACAGCTTGATAATAACACAATGATAGTATAATAATAGGATGATACAAATTCTTATGAATTTAATTTGTTTCCAGAATATTCAAGTATAAGAATATTTCATATACATGCATAGAAACCAATCAATAAAATTATATCTCTTCAAATCGTAACTACTAGATTTCAATCCCATGCAATACCACAGTGTAACTAATTTTTATATTTTTTTATAAACACAAATCTTATATAGAACATGTCTGTTAGTTTTTTTTATCCAAATAGTATAGTAATTTATACGACAACATATAACAATATAAACAAATAGGTTTATGGGTTCGTCTGCCTTTTTTAAACGTTTCAAAAACGTGTGTATGAAATTATTTGAATTCAAACAAAAGAAACCAATACGTCGTACTCTTTCAAAACTTGATGAATTGTTTGAAGAGATATACAATTTACCGACTGTAGATACCAAACATGATTTAATATGTGAAGATTTAAACAACAATCTTTACACATGGTGCATCTACAAGATTCTATTTCCACTTTGTACGTGTGCAAAAATCACAATGGATTACAAAGAAGTAACGTCCGGAGGCATTCCGATCGCACGAATAGATATATTCGAGAAAAACAACGCTCGTTATAATGTATTTGACTTTTCATTTCGCGTATATAATGGTGAACACAGAGAACGTTTATCACATTGTAACGTATTCATTACAAACATCTTTGAAAAAGAGATTGTTCATTTTGAGCCACAAAAAAATCCTGATCCGTACAGTTCTTATTATGAATCATTTCATACAACAAACGAATCCATTTCTAAATTGATACAAAATTCTTATCCTGAATATGTGTATATTAGTCGTCAAAATGAAATTGGACCTCAAAATATTACTAATATGAATACATGCGGGATCTGGTGTAAAATATTCAGTATAGCATATATTCATTCTGGATTGGATCTAGATACTGTGAAAAACTACTTAATTGACATGGCTATCAAAGACAGTCTAATATGCGAAAAAATTATGAATTACATTCTAACAAAAGTTGTCGAATATCAAATAAATTCAGGACTAACTATTAATTTTTTTAAAGAATTGAACGATTTTGCAAGGATTTCCAAGGAAATTCACAAGGATGATGAAAAGCTGAATGTATTTATCTTTACAACAACAAACACGTTTATGGATAAGAAAATGACGGTCAATGAATATGAAGACGAATGGCTTGAATTGAAAAAATATGTTAGAGAAAAATATCCGTTTATAAAATGGTGAAAGAAACCTGTTATCTCACGAGCGTCGAAGAAATGATAGCTCTGCAGATAGGACATGAAGTCAATTTAAAACAGTTTTCGTGCATTGCTTGATGCCCACATGGAAAAACAATCAAGTTCAAAGGATACCTGGTCTTGATTGATAAGACCATGCAAATGATATGTACCATTTTTTTCATGTCTAAAATAAATGGTAGAACAGGGTGGTGTAGATACGTCTACTTGTGGAAAAGTAGAAGTTAAAACTTGCGATCTGAAATGGAGACAAGCCAAGGGTTTTAACCATAAATCACTAGAACTGGTGGAGCTCTCCACCACACCAGTGAGGGATTTACAGAGAATACGGACTTCACCGCATGAATGTGCTTATAACATTCATATATTAATTAAAAAAAATAAAACACCATAAAATAGTACATAATATATTAATCTATGAACCTATTAATCTAACCTTTGTTTGTTTGAATACGCATCAAGTAAGAGGGTCTTCCTTGTTTGGTTGCCAAATTAAACATTAAGTGTTGATGATGATGAGAGCTGTTTATATCGCGATTCCAATACATACCACACTCATTGTTGGAACAATGGAGTACGTGATGGACTTTGCGAGTTATAGCTTCAGGTTCTTCTTTTTCTTCATTCCTTTTTGACTTACATTTTAAATAAACAGGTTCTAATTTGCTTTTACATTTAAAACAAAATTGGGAAGTGTTATATTCGTCGATTAATACAACAGTTACACCTTGACGTTGCTTGAGTTCTTTTAGGAACTTTTTGTTGGGGGAGGCACCTACTCCACCTTTCAAAAAACCATTTCCTTTTTGACTCCAATCTCCCACTCCTACCACACATGTCTTGGGAGTAGGACCTACTATTTTCTTGCAATGTTGAGTTAACGTTTTTGAACTGAATGTCTTGACTTTAAATTTAAACTTGGGTAAGGCTGACTTTCTAAATGATTGAAAGAGCATATCTGCGTGTTCTACCAAAAAATCGATTCCTTTTAAAATTTCTTCTGGATCTGCGGTTTTAAAAGAGGGTGTTGCAAGGATAATAGTTTTTAAT
>Ga0206957_1110_pt1 | contig 17795 bp, 26 predicted proteins | sample Alteio_BWOrgHeat_32_FD_152975 | JGI IMG/M metagenome (GOLD analysis project Ga0206957, IMG submission 152975) | Enriched cells from forest soil in Barre Woods Harvard Forest LTER site, Petersham, Massachusetts, United States -... | ecosystem: Environmental > Terrestrial > Soil > Temperate forest >...
CGCGGCGGCTAAAATTGATTTATTCGAGAAGAAAAAAGTCATCATCACCCCGCTCGAAAATTCCGCCCCGCGCCCCGTGCAGAATATCTCCAAATTATGGCAATCAATGGGAGGAATACCGGAAATAATGAAGCCGGAAATCCATGACGCCATCTATGCCGGGGTTTCGCATGTGCCGCAATTTCTCTGCTGGTGCTTCGCTGATTTTCTTGGCGCGATTGATAAATCCATCAAAAACCCCGATGAAAATTTCCGGTTATTCACGCGCCTCGCCGCTTCCAATCCGGCATTGTGGCAGGATATTTTTATCGCCAATAACAAAAATATCTCCAAAGTCATCGCCGATTTTTATTTGAACTTCTCCAACATCATGCGCGAGATAAAAGAAGGGCAGCGTGCCGACCTGCATGAAAGATTCACCCGCGCCATCTATGCCAGGAAACATTTGGCCGATAGCAAGGATGATTATAAGCAAACGCCGCAAAGCGCGGAGAATTTCAACATAACAACCATGGTGCCGCGCATTATCGCCATGGCGTTTTTGGAGGTCACCGGCGATATGGAATATGCCGGCCCCGGTTTCCTCGATTTCACCAGGCCAATCATTTCTGGCGCTGATGAAAATGTCGAGTATCTGCTTGCCGAAAAAGCCGGTATTGTACGCCTACTCGAGAGTTTCTTCGACTGCATGGATAATTTCTACAAAATATTAGAACGCAACACCAGGCCCGATATTCTCGTGAAAATAAGCGAATCGCGCGGGAATTATCTGGGTTTCGTCCAGCGGGATTAGGTTGTCGTCAGCCTTAAAACGGCGATAATATATCTATCAGCTGCTCGCCATAGCGCGGGGTTTGCAGGTCGGAGAGGGAGCCTTTGCCGCCGTAGACTATGCGGGCTTCGGCCACTTGGTTCGAGCTGATAGTGTTATCCGAAGCGATATCTTCGGGGCGGATGACGCCCTGGATGGAAATTTCCCGCACTTCGGAATTCACGCGTATCTGCTGCTTGCCGCTGATCACGAAATTGCCGTTCGGCAGCACCTGGGTTATCGAAGCGGCGACTTCGGTGGTGATGGTTTCGGCGCGGTTTATAGTTCCGTTACCGTTAGTGGTGGAAGAGCCGCCGAGGGACAATAAGTTAGATGGCGTGCTGGAAGTTGTTCCGGAGGAGGGAAGCAATTTCGTAAGGCCGAAGAGATTGGTTATTCCCACCGCTTCGTTAGAAGTGCGCGCGGCGTTGGTCTGGTTGTTGAAGGCCGCCTGGTCGGAGATATTCACATTTATCGTCAGGATATCGCCGACATTGCGCGCTCGCGGGTCGCGGAAGAAGGTTTTGGAATCGGATTGCCAGATTGAATTGGTTTTCTTCGGCTCATAATCACGGTTCGGCTGCGGCCAATCCACCGGCTGGCTGCCGATTTGCTCTTTAGGATTCTTCACTTTCTCGAGCGGCGGCGGCTTGCCCATATTCTGCAGCCGGTCCAGCTGCTCATCGGTGCAGGCCGAAAGCGCGAGGATAACTCCAAGAAACAGCGCTGATTTTTTCCCCATCATTGATTAAGCCCCATGACTTTCACCAGGTTGCTCCCAGCTACAGTTCCGCTTACAATGGCGCCGCTTTTGCCGTTGCGCACCCGCACGGTATCGCCTAGGCTGCCTTTATCGAGTGACTGGCCGGTGGTGGAAATTTCCAGGTTGTTTGCCCGGTAAACCATGGTTACGGTGCCGCCTCTTTCCACCAATTGCCGGGTGGTGATTTCATCTTTACGGATTGGAGTATTGGCGGCAATGGCGAGCCTCGGAGTTTTGCCAACCAAATCCTCTCCGGAATGAATTATATTTCCTTGCACCCTATTTGCCGGAAATTCCTTGATTATCACATCCTCACTATCAATCACATCGCCATATTGCATGCGCCGCGCCAATGTGGGAACAGAAACTTTTTCTTTCATCGGATCTTTTGCCGGCAGGGCAATAGGCGCCGCATCTTCCGCCAGGGTTGGGAGGCTAAGGAAGATGTAAAAAGTTAAAACAAATAGAACGCGCAAAATTTTCATATTATCAGATTAAGATATAAGAGGCTTTTTTGCGAGTATTATTCACAAATACCGTTCTAATCTAATATCATTCCCACTTTCGCGGGAATGATATTTCTAACTACCTAACTTATCTGGTTAAGGTTTTGCAGCATCTGGTCGGTGGCGGAGATTACGCGGGAATTTTGCTCATAGGCGCGTTGCGCGGTAATCAAGTTGGTGATTTCGCTTACGACATCGACATTGGAAGCTTCAACGAACCCTTGTTTCAGCGTACCAAAACCCACGGTTCCCGGGTTGCCCTGCACCGGCGGGCCGGAAGCTTCGGTTTCAAGGAGCAAGTTATTTCCTTGCGCGCTTAACCCCGCATCATTGATAAAAGTTGCGACAGTCAGCTGACCGACCACCTGGGGCGCCAGCTGTCCGGCGATGGTAATGGAAACCTGGCCGCTGGAATTGATGGTGGTGGCAGTACCATTGGCGGGAATGGTGATTCCCGGCACCACCGTATAGCCTTGCGCGGTAACTATTTGGCCTTGCGCATTCAGCTGGAATGAGCCGTCCCTAGTATAGGCATTCTGGCCGTCCGGCAATTGCACCTGGAAATAACCGCGGCCCTGAATGGCGAGATCCAGACTATTATCGGTCTCGGTTAGGCTGCCTTGGGTGGTGATGCGGTAAACAGCTCCGGTTGAAACCCCGATGCCGATTTGTATGCCGGTCGGGATGATGGTGTTGGTATCGGAGGAGTTAGTGCCCGCCCTTAAATAATCCTGATATAGCAAATCCTGGAATTCGGGGCGCTGCTTCTTAAACCCATTGGTGCTTAAGTTGGCGATATTGTTCGAGATGACGTTAACGTTGGTTTCCTGCGCCCTTAAACCGGTTGCCGCCGTATATAATGCTCCGTTCATTTTTTATGTCCTACTGCTTGTTAAGAGTATCAAGGGCTTTTAATTCCAGGGTATGCGTGCTGTTAATCGCCGTGGAGAGATAGCCGGAATAGCGGTTGGCCTCAATCAGGTGCGAAAGCTCGGTCACCGAATCGACATTCGATCTCTCTATCATGCCTTGGGCAATCTGGAATGAGCCCGCCGGAGGCTGCTGCGCGCTGCCACCGCCGGCCGGCCCGGCGAAAAGCGAGTTCGGCAGTTTTTGCAGCAGTTGAGTATTCGGAAACAAAGCCACGCCAATCTGCCCGCGTGCGCTCGCTGCCGTGGAGCCATCCTGTTTTGCGGTGATGGTGCCGTCGGATTGAATTAGTATATCCTTATCGCCCGGCTGAAAAACTATCGGTTGGCCGTTAGGGTCCAGCACCGGATAGCTTTGCGCATTCACCAGTTGGCCGTTGCCATCCAGGGTAAAATCCCCGGCGCGGGTATAACGCACACCAAGCGGCGATTGCACGATGAAATATCCCGGCCCGTGCACCGCGACATCGAGCGGATTATCGGTTTCCTGGAACTGCCCTTCTTTGGCGCTGATGTAAGTCCCGATATCATTGGCATAATCAACGGCTTTTGGCTGATGGTCCGGTGTGTTCAGCTTCACCGGAAATTTTTCATAGACAAGATTATCGGATTTAAACCCGGTAGTGTTCACATTGGCGACATTATTGGCAATCACGCCCACCTGCCGGAACAGTCCGGTCTGTTTGGAAAGCATTATGTATCCAGTATTATCCATGCGGGTATTATTTAAGCAAGACACGTGCCAAAGAGTATATGCGAGGTTTTTAGCGGAATAAGCAGGCGCGAGATTTTTTCAGTTAGGCAAATTTTTCCTACCAGTTATTCTTTCGTCAGTCGAATTCTCTACCCCTTTCTCGGCAATGCTGAAAATAACCCATCGGTAATGGCAGGAGGAAGGAACCCGGTGAAATTCATTAGGAAATAAAGCGGCCAGGGGAAGGCGATGCGCGCGGGGTTGTGCTCCAGGCGGCGCTTGATTTTCCGGGCGGCTTTTTCCGCGTCCATCAGCATCGGCATGGGGAATTTATTGATATCGGTCATCGGCGTTCTGATGAATCCCGGGCAGATAACGCTGACGCCGATTCCGTCCGCTTTCAGCACTCCGCGCAAGGCCTCACCATAAAACCTCACCGCCGCTTTGCTTGCCGAATAAGCCGGGGCGCTTGGCAGCCCCCTAAAAGATGCCAGCGAGCTTATTATGGCAATCTGGCCTTTGCGGCGCTTTACCATCAAAGGGATGGCCGGGTGGATAGTGTTTAATACGCCGTAAAGATTGGTTGAAAAAACCTTCGTCGCGGCGCTGGAATTTTGCTCGCCGGAAACCAGCGTTTTGGAAATCCCGGCATTGGCGATTACCAAATCCAGCGGCTTATCTTTATCCGTTTCCCGGATAAAATTCTCCATCGCCACGGCATCCTCCACATCGATGCACGCCATTTCAACATGCGCCCCTTTGAGCCGGCAGGCGGCGGAAATATCGGCCAGCCTATCCTCATTACGGCCGGTTAAAAACAGGCTGATTCCTTGCGCCGCATAAGCCAGCGAGAGCGCCGAGCCAAGCCCGCCTCCAGCGCCAGTAATCATGATGTTTTTTGGATTTTTCATATATGCTTGCCAATAGTAATCAATTATGCAATTTTCGCAAATCAAAGATAAAGGCAAGTTTATGCAGCGCCGGGGTTTCATGTTTATTCTTTCTTCGCCGTCGGGCGCTGGGAAAACCACCATTTCGCGGTTTCTGCTGGAGCGGGATAATAACCTCGCACTCTCGATTTCCGCCACCACCAGGCCGAAAAGACCTGACGAAAAAGAAGGCATCGATTATTATTTCGTCAGCAAGGAAGAATTTTTTGCCATGGTGAAAAATCATGAATTCCTGGAACATGCCGAGGTTTTTGGCAATTATTACGGTACACCACAGGCAAAAGTGAATGAAGCGCTGGCCGCCGGAAAGGATGTATTATTCGATATCGATTGGCAGGGCACGATGCAGCTGGCGAAACACGCGCGCGAGGATTTAGTCAGCATTTTCATCCTGCCGCCTTCCATGAAGGAGCTCGAAAACCGCCTGCGCACCCGCGCGCAAGATGCCGAAGAAGTGGTGCTGGAGCGCATGCGCAAAGCCAGCATCGAAATCAGCCATTGGGACGAGTATGATTATATTTTGGTCAATGAAAGGCTGGAGGAAAGCATAGAAAAAGTCTTCGCCATCCTGAAAGCCGAGCGCCTTAGAAAAAAGCGCCGGCCGGAACTGGAGGAATTCGTCGAACGTTTGCTTATGCAGTGATCATGGATAAAAAAATCCGCAATTTCCAGTTTTATGCCATCGCCATTCTCGCCTGCGCTTCGCTGCCGATCGCGGTTTTTGGCGGGTTGGCGCTGGCGTTTATTTGTGCGGGGGCTTCTTTTATCGCCCTCCTTGGGTTTCCTTATCTGGATCTCAAAATATTATTGGCGCGCGATAATAAAATCATCAGCCTGGCCTTTATTCTCCTGCTCTTATGGGCGGCTTTCAGCATGCAATGGACATTGAATGAAAAAGCGGCGTTTTCGGTGTGGATTAGAGTTGCACTTTTGGTTATTTCCGCTGGGTTCCTGCTGGCTTTTTCCGGTATGGATATCGCGCCGGAGAAAAAACCGGCATTTGGCAGATGGGTGACATATAGCTTCATCGCCGCTCTCAGCCTCGCTTTCTTCGAATATATCACCGATGGATTAATCATCCGGACTATCGAAGCCTATATCCTCGGCAATAAGGATTACATCCCGAAAATCTCGAAAATGACGCGCGGCGCCTGTTATATCAGCCTGATGTTCTGGGCAGTAGCCGCTTATATGGGACAGCATAAGGGCAAAACGCTGATACTGGGAATCCTCACTCTCATCGTGCTTTCCCGCCTGGTCAGCCTGTCGGCGGTAATGGGTTTTATCACCGGGTCGCTGGTATTTATTTTCGTCAGCCGCTATGGAAAAAGGAAATTTGATCTGCCGCTGATTGGCGTCATAATCCTCTCCATCGTCATCTTCCCGGTAATTCATTTATTCACTAATCCCGCCGCCATTGGTGAGATGCATCTTCTGCCGCTATCGTCGCTGCACCGTTTATATATCTGGCAGTTTTCCACCCAAAAAATCACAGAAAAACCGCTGCTCGGCTGGGGTTTTGATTCTTCGCCCTTCATCCCCGGCGGCAATGATTTCATCATCGGCCGCGCGCAGGATTACTGGAAATATCTCCCGCTGCATACGCATAACCACATTATCCAATTATGGCTTGAGCTTGGAATAATTGGCCCACTGCTGCTGGCGGCGATTTTCTCCGGAATGTTTTCCGCCATCAGGAAAAGCGCTTTTCCCGTCCCGGTAAAAGCCGCCCTTGCAGCTCTGGTAATGGACTATTTCACTATAGGAATGACCGGATTCGGCATCTGGCAATTCTGGTGGCTCGGCGCCGGTTTTTTAAGCGCGGCGATTCTGCTGCTGGTGGCTGAAAGGGATGTGGGAGAAAAGTCAAAAATGTAGAGAATCTTTTTAATAAAATGCTTAAACTTCAAAACCCCAATAGAGGCCTTCCATTCCCTCCAAGCCTCACCCTGGCCGTTCGGACTCATCATTTAATGGGCGAATATAACATTTTCCAATAAATCTTAACACTTTTTTAATATTTGGACTTTATACTTTATCCAAAGATATAATTCGGAGGATATATGAGCACGGATGCCGGTAATCATGAAAATGACAAAGAAAAATCCTCCCTTTGGCACAGGTTTAGGGCACATATAAAAGAAAATCTTGCTCAAGGGGTTGTAATTGCCGCCATGGTGGTAACAGCTGCGGGAACTTTTATAAAAGGTATTATCGACCGGGCGGGAGAAGCAAGGGAGAATGAGATTTATAATGAATATACGGCATCGGATGAGGGGAAGGGCCGGTCTTTAGTGCCGGCCTCTCCTACTTTCAGGATTAAGGACGGTGAAAAAGAGGTTCTTTGCCAATATGTGCGGCGTGAAGAAAGTAACCTTGAATCTCCTTTGGTCAAAGTGCCAGATGGAATGCGAATAAAGCTGGTTGAAGAGGGAGTACTTATTAATGACCAGATTTTTCCATATAATAGGAAAGAGAAACAGAAAGAAAATTACATAAGAATTTTTTTAATGGGCCGTGATTCGGTAGTAGAGTTAGGAGAAATAGAAGGAAAAGTAAAACCTGATTCATTTGGTGTCGAGGTTTCCGGACCGGGCAAACTAGATTTTGGGAAAAAAGCGCCAAAGAATTGGTGCGTTGGAATAATAGGAAAAGACGATCCGCACATTACTATGGCCCTATCAGAAAACTCAAGAGTGGAAACCACAGATCGTGGCATCAATTTTCGCAATGGAACTTACAGTGTTTTTAAATGCTTATTTAACGGCGAAAATCTAGTTATCATAAGAAACGTTGATACCTATTTCTCATTAGGAGAGAAAAACCTTAAAACAGCGATAGATGAAATAAGATTTAAAGACTCCAAAGAAACCGGCATATTTAATATAAACGGTAAGGAGGTGATAGGACCTCAAAGCCTGGAAGTGCTTAAGCAAAAATTGGAGAATAGGCATAAGGAAAAACCAATTCCACCAAAAGAGGAACCAAAAAGAGATAGAGTCTCCTGGATAGATAAGTCTGTAGTGCGAGGTAAAGGCCGGGAATTATGATAGACGCAGCAATTATACTACCGGCGAATCAACCGCTTCCGCGGCAACTCTTTCGCGGTCTTTCTTGCCTTTGGCTTCCACATCGCGGTCTACGAATTCGATTACGGCCATCGGCGCGTTATCGCCATGGCGGTAACCGGCTTTCATGATGCGGGTATAGCCGCCTGAGCGGCCTTTGTACCGCTCGGCCAGTGCGCCGAACAGTTTTTCCGCGAGTTGATTATCCTTGATAACCGAAAGCACCTGGCGGCGCGCATGCAGCCCGCCTTTTTTGCCCAAAGTCACCAGTTTCTCGACATAAGGACGCAAATCCTTCGCTTTCGGCAAGGTGGTTTTGATTTGCTCATTAGCAATCAGCGATACCGCCAGGTTAGCGAATAATGCTTTCCGATGGCTCGATGTGCGGTTTAATTTTCTTCCACTTATTCCGTGACGCATAACAGTTCCTGTAGTTGCAAGTTGCAAGTCCCAAGTCCCAAGTCCCACAAAAACCTGGGACTTGCAACTTGAGACTTGGGACTTTCTATTAATATGGATCTTCGTATTTCTTGGCCAGTTCTTCGATATTTTCCGGCGGCCATTCCGGGATGTCCATGCCGAAGCGCAGATTCATGCCGGAGAGGACTTCTTTGATTTCGTTCAATGATTTGCGCCCGAAATTTGGGGTGCGCAGCATTTCCGCCTCGGTTTTGCGCACTAAATCGCCGATATAAACTATATTGTCGTTTTTCAGGCAATTGGCCGAGCGCACCGAAAGTTCGAGCTCATCGACTTTCTTCAACAGGTTGCGGTCGAATTTCAGTTCCTCGGCCGAAGCTTCTTTCTTTTCCTCGACTTCGACGAAATTTATAAACAGCTGCAATTGATCCTGGATGATGCGCGCAGCGAAAGCCACGGCGTTTTCCGGCGTCGCGGTGCCATCGGTTTCGATGGAGAGAATCAGCTTATCATAATCGGTAACCTGGCCGACGCGGCTGTTTTCGACGCGGTAAGTGACTTTACGCACCGGCGAATATAATGCATCGATGGGGATGAGGCCAATCGGCGCTTCGTCCGGGCGGTTCATTGAGGCCGGAACGTAACCCTTGCCGGTTTCAACCGTCATTTCCATATTGATTTTCGCGCCCTTATCGAGGGTACAAATCACCTGGTCCTTATCGACGATTTCAACATCGGCATCGCTTTCAATCTGCCCGGCGGTAATAACGCCCGGGCCGGTGGCCTGCAGGCGCACGCGTTTCTTTTCCGGGCTGTGCATCCTGATATTGAGGGCCTTGATATTCAGCACGATATCGGTCACATCCTCGCGCACCCCGGGAATAGAGGAGAATTCATGCAGCACGCCATCGATTTTAATCGAAGTTACCGCAGCGCCCTGCAATGAAGAGAGCAGCACCCGGCGCAGCGCATTGCCGAGAGTAATCCCAAAACCGCGTTCCAGCGGCTCAACGATAATTTGCGCTTTCCTTTCATCCTTGCTGTTCTGGATATCGAGCTTGGATGGTTTGATTAGGTCTTGCCAGTTTTTGTATATCACGATGCGGTTTCCTCTTACAAATGGATGATTCGATGATTCGTAATTCGATGATTCGAATCATCGAATTACGAATCATCGAATCATCGAACTTCCTAAACTCTTCTCCGCTTCGGCGGGCGGCAGCCGTTATGCGGGATTGGGGTTACGTCGCGGATGGTGGTGACGGTCAGGCCGATTGCCTGGAAAGCACGCAGCGCCGATTCGCGCCCCGCTCCCGGGCCTTTCACCTCGATTTCCACGATTTTTACGCCATGCTCCTGCGCCCCGCGTCCAGCATGTTCCGCCGCAACCTGCGCCGCATAAGGCGTGCTTTTGCGCGAACCTTTGAAGCCCTGCATTCCTGCCGATGACCAGGAAATAGTGTTGCCTTGCGCATCGGAAATATTGATGATGGTGTTATTGAAAGTCGCATTGATATGCACCACCGCGGAGGTAATGTTCTTGCGCGCCTTGCGCTTTACGCTCGCCGCCTTACCGGCAGCCTTGGCAACAGCCGCCGCCGGTGCCGCCGCCTTGGTTTCTTTCTTTACTTGTGCTTCTGCCATATTTCTAAATTTCCAGTTTCTAAATTTCCAGTTTTGACTACTTAGTCACCTGTTTCTTACCAGCGATAGGCTTGGATTTGCCTTTCCGCGTCCTAGCATTGGTATGAGTGCGCTGGCCGCGAACCGGCAGGCGCTTGCGATGGCGCAGGCCGCGATAAGTTCCAAGGTCCATCATGCGCTTGATATTCATCGCCACTTCCCGGCGCAAATCACCCTCTACCGAATATTCCTTATCGATTAATTCGCGGATTTTGATGACTTCGCTGTCATTCAATTGGTTGACGCGCTTGGCGGCGGGCAGGCCGACTAATTTACAGATTCTCTTAGCGGTCGAAGGCCCGATTCCGTGAATGTAAGTCAAAGCCACTTCAACGCGCTTTGCAGTTGGTATGTTAACGCCGGCTATACGTGCCACTTTCAGATGCTCCTAGGAAATTATAGTAAATATTGGAATTCTTTTTTATCCTTTTTTAGGGCCTTTAGCCTTAAAAGGAGGCGTGAGTATAGCGAGAAAAAAGCCCAAGTCAACCGCGATTTTAGTGATTTTGCATTAAGCCAAAATTACGCGGCCTTCTTCACTATTCCCCTTATCTGTCTGGTAACTTCATCAATATCCGCCATGCCGTCCACGGAAAATAATATGCCTTTTTCGCGGTAATAAGGCAGGAGCGGGGCGGTTTGGTCGTTATAGGCTTTGAGCCTGGCGGCTACGGTTTCGGCTTTATCGTCGGCGCGGAAGACGAATTCCGTGCTGCCGCAATTATCGCATATGCCTGCGACTGCCGTTGGTTTGGTTTCCTTATTATATCCGGCGCCGCATTTCGCGCAGGTGAAGCGGCCGGAGATTCTTGTAATCAATGCTTTATCATTGACCTTAATTTCAATTACTTTATCGATTTTCTGGGCCGCACCGGGGCCATCTAAAAACTGCGCCTGGGTAAGGGTGCGCGGGAAACCGTCCAGGATAAAACCGTTCCGGCAATCGGCCTCCGCGATGCGCGCGCGCACCATCGAGACGATTACGTCATCCGGCACCAATTGCCCGGCTTTCATTATTTTATCGGCTTTTTTCCCGATTTCGGTACCTTTGGCCACCGCTTCGCGCAGCATATCGCCGGTGGAGAGTTTCGGGATATTCAAGGTTTCCTTTAATATCTGGGCCTGTGTGCCCTTTCCCGCCCCCGGCGGCCCAAGCAGGATGATATTCATGACTATCTGCGCCCCTTTTTCAGTTTAGCTTTCTTAATCAACCCCTCATATTGATGGGCGAGAAGGTGCGATTGGATTTGCGCGACGGTATCGAGCGTTACATTCACCACAATCAGCAAGCTGGTGCCGCCGAGATAAAACGGCACTGCATATTGCGCGATTAAAAGCTCCGGGAAAGCGCAGATGAGCGAGAGATAAGCCGCGCCGATTACTGTTAGCCGAGTCAGCACATAATCCAGGTAATCGGCGGTATTTTTGCCGGGCCGAATACCGGGAATGAATCCGCCGTATTTTTTCAGGTTATCCGCAGTTTCCACCGGGTTGAACACATGCTTTGTATAAAAAAAGCAGAAAAACACAATCAGCGCCACATAAAGCAGCAGGTAAAGCGGCTTGCCGTGGCCGAGATAAATTGAGATATCCTGCACCCAGCCGGGGCCGTTGCCGGCGGCAAATCCGCTGATGAAAGCGGGGAATGACAATAGCGAACCGGCGAAAATCGGCGGGATGACATTAGCGGTATTCAATTTCAAAGGCAGGTGCGAAGCCTCGCCGCCGAACATTTTATTGCCAACCTGGCGCTTCGGATACTGCACGATAATCCGCCGCTGCGCCCTTTCCATGAATACGATAAAAGCCGTGAGCCCCATCGCCATCAGCAATATCGCGATAATCGCAAGCGGCGATAATGCGCCTTTGCGGCCAAGCTCGAACACCCCGGCAATCGCCGTCGGCAGCGCGGCAACGATGCCGACAAATATAATCAGCGAGATGCCGTTGCCGACGCCGCGCGCGGTAATCTGCTCGCCCAGCCACATCAGGAATAATGTGGCGGTTACCAGCGTAATTACCGTGGTGATGCGGAAGAAAAACCCCGGGTCGGTCACTGCCGGGCCGCCCGCGCCATGCATGCTTTCCAAAAACATCGCGATGCCGAAACCTTGGAATGTCGCCAAGAGCACAGTGCCGTAACGGGTATATTGATTGATTTTGCGCCGTCCCGCCTCGCCTTCTTTTTTAAGAGCGCCGAGGCTTGGAACAATCACCGTCAACAGCTGCATGATGATCGAGGAAGTGATGTATGGCATGATGGAAAGCGCGAAAATCGTCATGCGCTTGAATGAGCCGCCGGAGAACATATTGAAATAATCAAGGATGCCGCCGGTATTGCGGTTCAATATTTCTCCGAGAATGCGCGAATCAACTCCCGGTAGCGGAATATGCGCGCCGATGCGGTAAACCACCAGGGCCAGGAAGGTGAACCATAGCCGTTTCTTCAGCTCGGTAGCCTTAGCAAACACCCCAAGGTTTACATTCGCTGCCAGCTTTTCCGAAGTTGAGGACATTTTTGTATTAGTTGGTGAGTTGCTTTGAGTTAATTAAGTACATAAGTTTAAGAATTCTTAAACTCAAATACTCATTAACTCAAATACTTTCTAAGTGCTGTGAGAGTATAAATTATTCGGCTTTGGGCTCAGCGGATTTTTTCGCTTTCGGTTTTTTGGATTTGCTGTCTTTACCCGGTTTCGCCTCAGCCTTGGCGTTTTTGGAAAGAACGACAACCTCGCCCCCGGCCTTTTTTACTAAAGCAATTGCCGCTTCCGACGCGAAATCGACTTCGATGGTAAGAGCGGCTTTGAGTTCACCCTTGCCAAGAAGTTTCACGCCATCGCCAAGTTTTTTCAAAACTCCAGCAGCTTTCAATGCCTCATTGGTTATCTTTTTCCCGGTCAGCTTACCGGAATCAATATATTGCTGAATCGTGCCGGTATTAACGACGATGATTTCCTTGCGCAGGTTATTGGTGAATCCGCGTTTCGGTAAGCGGCGGTGAATCGGGGTCTGCCCGCCTTCGAAACCATTGATGGCCACACCGGTACGCGCAGTCTGGCCTTTACCGCCACGCCCGGAAGTTTTACCCTTACCCGAACCAATACCGCGCCCCAGCAGCTTCGCCCGATGCCGCGCGCCTTTATTGTCTTTTAGGGTGTTTAATGTTGTTGTCATATACTTCTCTCAAATTAAAAGTCCCAAGTCCCAAGTCTCAGGTCCCAAGTTTGGGACCTGAAACTTGGGACTTGGGACTACTCTACCACTACTAAATGTTTCACCTTATTAATCATCCCACGCACCGCCGGAGTATCTTCGAGCACCGAAACCCGGCCGATTTTATTTAGGCGCAGGCCGATTAGCGTGGCTTTTTGATCCTTATAGCGACCGGCAACGGAAGCGGTTTGGCGAACCTTTACGGTAGCACCCGATTTTGCGGCCGGTTTTGCTTTTACTTTTTCGCTGGACATAAACTTAATTCCTTATGCGGCTTGTTCTTTAGATTTGCGGCCGGATTCGCGATTGCCGATGATTTCGCCGATTTTCTTGCCGCGGCGCGCCGCGGTATCTTTCGGGGATTGTAATTTTTCGAGGGCGTCGAAAGTCGCGCGCACCATGTTATATGGATTGCTCGAGCCGACCGATTTAGCGACGATATCCTGAATCCCGAGAGTTTCAAATACCGCGCGCATCGGGCCACCGGCGATGATTCCGGTTCCCGGAGGCGCTGCGCGGAGGATTACTCTCCCCGAACCAAAACGCCCTTTCACATCATGATGCAGCGTGCGGCCTTCACGGAGCGGTATGCGCACCAGGGATTTTTTCGCGTCCTGGGTGGCTTTCTGCTTGGATTCCATGACTTCCTTGGCCTTGCCCGAGCCATAACCGACACGGCCTTTGCCGTCGCCGACAATCACCAGCGCCGCAAACCCGAACCGGCGTCCACCTTTCACCACTTTGGTAACGCGGTTAATCGCAACCAGCTTATCGACCAGTTCCCCGCGCTCCTGTTGCTCGCCTTCCGGCTTTTTATTTTCTCTGTTGTTACGTGCCATATTTCTTTCCTGTTTTGGATGATTCGTGATTCGATAATTCGATGATTCGAAAGTTACCTTCACGAATCATCGAATTATCGAATTATCGAATTATCGATTAAAGTTTCAATCCATTCTCTCTAGCGCTTTCCGCCAAAGCCATTACTCGGCCGTGGTAAAGATAGCCCCCGCGGTCAAACACCGCTTCGGCAACCTTCGCTTCCACCGCCCGTTTTGCAATGAGCTGGCCGACCTTCTTCGCCGCCTCGACATTGCAGCCATTTTTACCGGCACCCGCCACTTCTTTCTCCAGCGAGGAAGCATGGGCAATCGTCGCGCCGTTTTTATCGTCGATCAATTGCGCATAGATATGCTTGCTCGAACGGAATATCGAAAGGCGCACACGTCCACCTTTATTATTCTTCGCGATTCCATACCGCACCCGGCGCTTGCGCCTTTCAAATAAACTTTCTGCTGCTCTCATAATTTACCTCGTTATTTCGTTATTTCGTAATATCGTAACTTCGAAATAACGAAATTACGAACTTACGAATCTACTTCTTCTTCCCTTCTTTCCGCCTTACTTTCTCACCGGCGTATCTGATGCCTTTGCCTTTATATGGCTCCGGGCGTTTCATGCCGCGGATTTCAGCGGCCACCTGGCCAACTAATTGTTTATTGGCGCCGGTGATGTTAATCAGGGTCGGCTTTTCCGTTTTGATGACAATGCCTTCCGGAACCGGATAATTCACTTCATGGCTGAACCCGAGATTCAGCTTCAGGATTTTTCCTTGCGCCGCCGCGCGGTAACCCACGCCTTCGATTTCCAGATTCTCAGTGAACCCGGTCGAGACTCCGGCCACCATATTGCTCACCAAAGTGCGCGACAAACCCCACATGGCGCGTGCGCGCTGATTATCATTGCCCGGCTTCACGGTGATTTTATTCTGCTCCAGGGTAATCTGCACTTCTTTCGGCAGACTGCTTTTCAGCGTACCTTTCGGACCCGTAACGGTGATGTCCTGGCCTTTAATATCGACCTTGACGCCAGACGTCACTTCAATGGGTAGTTTTCCTATTCTAGACATTTTTATTACCTAATTTATTAGGTGCTAGGTTTTAGGTGCTAGGTGCTAGTAAGAATTTTTTCCCTAGAACCTTAGTCCCTATCACCTAGAACCTCCCTTAAAACACACTGCACAATACTTCGCCGCCGATATTGGCGGTTTTCGCGTCCCTATCGGTCATCACGCCTTTCGAAGTGGAAAGTACGGAAACGCCAAGGCCGTTATAGAAGCTTTTCAGCTTGCCGATTTGCGAATAAATCCGGCGGCCGGGCGTCGAGACTTTATTTATCGCTTTTATCGCCGGCTTGCCTTCAAAATATTTAAGCTCAATCTTGATTTTCTTATGCCCGGCTTCGCTCAGCTCTTCGGCGTAATCGCGTATATAGCCTTCGCTCTTCAATACCGAAAGAACGTTGGCGCGGAGTTTGGAAGCAGGAGTTTTCACAGCCGCCAGGCCAGCCTGCTGGCCGTTCCTGATGGTGGTTAACATATCCGCTAATGGGTCAGTGCATGGCATAAAATATCTCCTACCAGCTTGATTTGATCATGCCCGGAAGCTGGCCGATGGAGGCCAGTTCGCGCAGCATGATGCGCGATAATTTAAATTTACGATAAAACCCGCGTGAGCGCCCGGTCAGTTCGCAGCGGTTGCGATGGCGGGTCCGCGCGCTATTGCGCGGCAGCGCCGAAAGCTTCAACTGCGCATCGAAACGCTCCTCGATCGGAAGCTCTTTATCCATCACAATTTCCTTCAAACGCGAGCGCTTCCCGGCGAATTTCTTCTCCTTGCGCGCACGATTTATATTTTTCTGTACCGAACTTGTTTTTGCCATACGTATTAATCCAAAATCACATTATCAAAAATTGGATGATTCGTGATTCGATGATTCGATGATTCGTGAAGGTAAACCTTCGAATCATCGAATCATCGAATTATCGAATCATCGACACTACTTCACAAAAGGCATATTAAAGCCTTCGAGCAACGCTTTCGCCTCATCATCAGTTTCCGCTGAAGTGACGAACACTATATCGAGTCCGCGGATTTTATCAATCTTATCGTAATTGATTTCCGGGAATACGATTTGTTCTTTCAGGCCCACCGAATAATTTCCCTGGCCGTCGAAGCTTTTCGGGTTGAGACCACGGAAATCCCGCACGCGCGGCAAGGCGATATTGACGAAACGGTCCAGAAATTCATACATACGGCCTTTGCGGAGCGTAACCTTGCAGCCAATCGGAATTCCTTCGCGCAGCTTGAAACCGGCAATCGATTTCTTGGAATTGGCGACTTGCGGCTTCTGCCCGGAAATCAATGTCATATCAGAAACGGCGGAATTAATCGCCTTACCGTCAACCGCGGCTTCGCCGACACCCATATTGAGGGTTATTTTCAAAAGTTTCGGCACCTGCATATGATTGCGGTAGTTGAACTTTTTCTGCAATGAAGGAGCAATTTCCTTCAAATACACTTCGTTCAAACGTGTAAGTTTAGCGGCTTTTGCCATGACTATTACCCTATATCCTCACCTGATTTTTTCGCATAACGGATCTTTTTGCCGTCCTTTAATACTTTGATTCCCGCCCGTGTCGCGCCGCCCGATTTCGGGTCGATATGCGCCACATTGGAAATATGAATCGAGGATTCCTTGGCAACAATCCCCCCAGCCGACATTTTCCCCGGCTTCTGGTGTTTCTTAATTATATTAACCCCAGCCACCAAAACACGGTTTTCCTCCGGCAGGCTTTTCAGCACCTCACCCTTTTTTCCCTTGTCACGCCCGGCAATGATTATCACCTGGTCGCCTTTTTTTATTTTTAATTTTGCCATATTCATCTCAATTATTTGTGTAATTCGTAATTCGATGATTCGATGATTCGAAAAAGAACACGAATCATCGAATTACGAATTATCGAATCATCGATTACAATACCTCCGGCGCCAGCGACACTATCTTCATAAACTGCTTGCCGCGGAGTTCACGGGTGACAGGGCCGAAAATACGGGTGCCGATTGGCTCGTTTTGTTTATTTATCAATACTGCCGCATTCTTATCGAAGCGAATGGCGCTGCCGTCGGGACGCGAAATTTCCTTGCGCGTCCGCACTATCACGGCGCGGTGTACCTCGCCTTTTTTCACCTTACCGCGCGGGATGGCATCTTTTATCGATACGACGATAATATCGCCGATGGAAGCGAACCGCCGCCGCGTGCCGCCCAGCACTTTAATACAAAGAACCTCCCGGGCGCCCGAATTATCGGCTACTTCTAATCTGCTTTCGACTTGAATCATAAATTACTCCGTAATTTTCGATGATTCGATGATTCGATGATTCGAAAAAAATAACGAATCATCGAATCACGAATCATCGAGTCTCCCCATATATAACTTCCCACTTCTTCGTCTTCGACAAAGGGCGGGTTTCGATAATTTTTACTTCGTCACCGGCTTTGAACTGGTTTTTTTCGTCATGCGCGGCATATTTTTTGCTGGTGCGGACGATTTTTCCATAAAGCGGGTGCGCAAGGCGGCGCTCCACTTTCACGGTGACCGTTTTATCGCATTTGTCGCTGACTACTACGCCTTGTAAAATACGTTTCGGCATTATTTATTCTCCACCTGCTTTCTTTTTAGCCTTGGCAGCGGGTTTCGCTTTCACCTCGGCGGTATTTTTCTGGTTTTGCAAAGTCTTGATTTTTGCAATGGTCTTGCGCACTTCGGTAACGCGGTGCGTTTTTTCGAGCTCACCGGTCGTCCTTTGGAAGCGCAGGTTGAACCTTTCCTTCACCAAATCTTTCAGCATCGTTCCCAGCTGATCCGGGGTTTTATCTTTTAATTCTGCGATTTTCATATTTAACCTATGCGCTT
>Ga0206957_1111_pt1 | contig 17623 bp, 9 predicted proteins | sample Alteio_BWOrgHeat_32_FD_152975 | JGI IMG/M metagenome (GOLD analysis project Ga0206957, IMG submission 152975) | Enriched cells from forest soil in Barre Woods Harvard Forest LTER site, Petersham, Massachusetts, United States -... | ecosystem: Environmental > Terrestrial > Soil > Temperate forest > O...
CCGCTGCCATTAATAACCGCAGCCCAACTTGCGGGCTCATTACATCCCCCCGCAGAAAAGCAATTTGAAGAGCCACCAGTCCCGCTTAATCCGTTTGTCTTTCCACAAATAAGATAATTGGTGCCTGACTGGGAAATACCGTTCAAGCTGAACATATACATATCAGAAGGATTGCTGTAACCGTAAAGCCAGGAAGTATTTGCAGAAGTGTCTAACTTGGCGACAACTCCAAAAAAAGTTGAACCAGAACCACCTGAAGTTCCGGCTGCCATTATATTAGCACCGTTTAGACTAAATAAATTAAGTGTGGGATAATTATAAAATGGAGGTTGACTTAATACGAGACTATATTGTGACCCAAGCTGAGCGAACACACCTGAGTTAATAAAACTGAATAGTACTACTAGTAAGAGGAATAATTTCTTAATCTCTTTTTTCATTGTGGGGGGACTCAGTAAAATTATCCTTGGTTTCAGAATTCCGACAAAATTAGTTAAACAATTAAAATAAGGATCACTAATTTTAAATAAATATCAACGCTTGTTTTACGAAATAATAACATTAAGGTTACATTAAGAATAGCTTAGATCATCTCAACAGGGTGATATTTCCCTTTTTGGCAACCTGATCCCCCGAATTCATCTCAATTTTGAGGTAGTATATATAAACTCCTGAATCGCAGTCCACTCCGTTAAACTTACCATCCCATCCTAAATTTGCATCACTTGTTTCAAATACCTTTTGTCCCCAACGGTTAAACACATCCAACAGGAATGTTTTGATACAATAACTTCTTACACGGAAAACATCATTATATCCATCTCCATTAGGAGAAAAAGCATTGGGTAAATAATAAGATGTACCATTGCATTTTTCATCTACAAAAACTGTCATGGAATCTGTAGCCGCACAGCCATTTGCATCAGAAACAAGTAAAGTATAACTTGTTGTTGTTGGAGGTTTCGACGTTGGATCCGGACAAACTGTACAACTCAGATAGCTTGACGGTGTCCATGTATAGGAAGTTCCACCGGATGCATTCAATACAACGCTTGTACCAAAAGTCACCGTTGTATCTGATCCTGCTGATGCAACAGGCATAGGGTTATTTGTCAATGTAACAGCGGTACTTACAGAACATAATGCTGCATCTTTCACATAAACAGAATAAGTTCCCGAAGACAAATTAACAGCCGTTGCTGCTGTTCCTCCCGAAGGGCTCCAGGAATATGAATAAGGACTTGTTCCACCTGAAGCAGTTGCGACAATACTACCACCTGGAACTTCACAGGCAGCTGTAGCTGTTGCAGTAACTACCAGTGTTGAACTGTTTGAGACAACAACTGTTTGAGTTGCGCTGCATGAACCTGCATCTATGATTGTTACCGTATAGGTGCCAGCAAGAATCCCACTTAATGTTGTACCTGCTGTTCCTCCTGACGACCAGACATACGTATACGGAGCCGTGCCTGTAGATACAGAAACAGATGCTGATCCATTTGAACCTCCACAGGTAGAGTTAACAGAGGACGTTGATGCAGTTACTGCTGTCCCCGAGGATCCAACTGTGACGGTTGATGTTGCTGTGCATGTAGCGGCATTCGTTACGGTTACCGTGTAAACGCCAGCACTCAGATTTGTTGCAGTCTGAGTAGTTTGGCTTCCAGGACTCCATGCATATGAATAAGTATCAACAACGCTTCCTGTTGCAGTTGCTGTTCCACCTGTTGTACAACCGGCAGGTGTTGAAGTCATAGTCAATGTGAAACCAGTACCTCCGGATGTTACGGCAACTGTGCTTGTAGAGGAACAACCTCCTGCATCCTTCACCGTAACTGTGTAAGTTGCTGCACTCAGGGCAGTGGCAGTTTGCGTTGTTTGCGTATTGCTCCAGCTATAGGTATATGTTCCACTTGGATTTGGTGTTACCGTTGCTGTTCCGTCTGAACCCGCGCAAGATGAAGGTGTGGATGAAGTTGCGAGTGTAAATGTTATCCCTGATTGGGTTACTGCAACAGTACTTGTAGAGGAACAACCGCCGGCATCTTTAACAGTTACAGTATAAGTGGCTGCACTCAAAGCTGTAGCCGTTTGTGTTGTTTCCGTATTGCTCCAGCTATAGGTATATGTTCCACTTGGGTTTGGTGTTACTGTTGCTGTTCCGTCTGAACCCGCGCAAGATGAAGGTGTGGATGAAGTTGCGAGTGTAAATGTTATCCCTGATTGGGTTACTGCAACAGTACTCGTAGAGGAACAACCACCTGCATCTTTCACCGTAACTGTGTAAGTTGCTGCACTCAGGGCAGTGACAGTTTGCGTTGTTTGCGTATTGCTCCAGCTATAGGTATATGTTCCGCTAGGATTTGGTGTAACTGTTGCTGTTCCATCTGAACCTGCACAGGATGATGGTGTGGAAGATGTTGTTATTGTAAATATTACTCCTGATTGTGTTACAGCGACTGTGCTTGTGGACGAACATCCGCCTGCATCCTTCACTGTTACCGTATATGTTGCAGCATTTAGGGCAGTAGCAGTTTGTGTTGTTTGTGTGTTACTCCAGCTGTACGTATATGTTCCGCTTGGGTTTGGTGTAACCGTTGCTGTTCCATCCGAGCCTGCACAGGATGAAGGAGTAGATGAAGTTGCAAGTGTGAATGTTAAACCGGATTGAGTAACAGCAACAGTACTTGTTGAGGAACAACCTCCTCCATCTTTAACAGTAACAGTATACGTTGCTGCGCCCAAAGCTGTAGCCGTCTGACTGGTTTGTGTATTACTCCAGCTATATGTATATGTTCCGCTTGGACTCGGTGTTACAGTTGCAGTTCCGTCTGAGGCGCTACAAGAAGAGGCTGTTGAAGAGGTGCTAAGCGTAAATGTTGTTCCTGACTGAGTAACAGCAATCGTGCCAGTTACAGTACAGCCTCCTCCGTCTTTCACCGTAACAGTATATGTGGCAGCGTTGAGGGCTGTTGCAGTTTGTGTTGTTTGCGTATTGTTCCAACTATAGGTATAAGTACCTGCGGGATTAGGAGTAACGGTTGCAGTACCATCAGAGCCCGCACATGATGCAGGTGTTTCAGATGTTGCTAATGTAAACGCGGCAGAAGTCTGTGTAACAACAACAGCACTTGTTGCCGAACAACCGGAAGCATCTTTTACAGTAACAGTGTATGTGGCAGGTAAAAGAGCTGTTGCCGTTTGTGCCGAAGCAGTATTATTCCAGCTATATGTATAAGCTCCGGAACCACCGGATGGATTTGCATAAGCCGTTCCCGACGCCGTTCCACAGTTTGAAGGAGTTGAACTGGTTGCGAGACTTATCGTTCCTCCACTCGACCCAACTGTAACAGTAGTACTTGTATAGCAATATCCATCACCTACAGAAACAGTATAAGTGCCAGGAGCAAGTGATGATATAGATGCAGAAGTTTGAAAACCTGCACTCCATGTATAATAATACGGGGGACCAACTCCGCCTGAAGCCGTTGCTGTTGCCGTTCCGACGCTTCCTCCACAACCCGAAGGAGTTGAAGTTGCAGATACACTTACTGCACCGCCGATTACCACTGTACTAATTCCTGCGCAACCGTTTGCATCCGTAACAGTAAGTGTATAAGTACCTGCTGCAAGATTATTATTAAAAAATGCAGTGCTGTTGTTTCCTACCAAACCATTGCTCCATGTGTACATGTACGGACTTGTTCCTCCACTTGGAACACCAGCCTGCGCACTTCCCGAATTTCCTCCTGAACATGCTCCGCTCATGGCGGTTGGGCTTGCAACAACTGTTACACCTGAAGATGAAAGATTGATCACTTTTGTTGACTGATAGCAGGTAGCATCACTAACCGTTACAGTATATGAGCCGGAACTAATGTTTGAATTATTGGAAGTAGTAACACCATTGCTCCATGAATATGTATATGTGCCCGAACCTCCCGATGCCGATACAGAAATTTGTCCGTCAGTTGAGCTACACGTACTCGGTGCTGTGGTGGTTGACGTAATCGTAAGCGGAAGAGCAGAAGATAAGTTTACTGTTACTGTTTTTGTATTTCCGCAGGAGACGCCATCACTGACAGCAACAGTGTAAACACCCGGAACCAAAACAGAAATTGAAGAAGTAGTTTGTCCACCTGGCGACCATTGATACGTATATGTACCTGCACCACCTGATGCTGCAATAGAAGCAGTTCCCGGGTTAGGACAGGTTATTCCCGTTGATGACGGTGTAAGTGTAAGTGATCCATTGGGAAGTGTGATTGTTTTTTTAACTGTATCATTCGGACAACTTACAATAAGCGTAACAGTATACGAGCCACCGGCCAAATACGTATGCGAAGGATTCTGCACAGTTGACTTTGTTCCATCACCGAAATCCCAACTCCAGGAAGAGGGAGTCCATGCTCCCGAATTCCAGATGCAGGTTGCGGCGGCTACACTTCCGGTAAAATTAATCGGCGTATTGCACGCAGCAGCAGTATTGGCAATACTTGCAGCAACATCAGCTTTGAACATGTGAACTTCTGGCTGGTCAAATGCATAAGGATTCAAATTGTTTTTTTGATAAACACCAGTTGTCGTCGGAAAGTCAGTTGAGTGAGTTGTACCTCCGTAATACACTTTTCTTCCATTACCAGCAATAAACATTTTGCAACCCCAGTAATCCCAATTTGAACCACCCATAAATGATCCATAAACCTGATTCCCTGAAGCATCAAACTTGACAAGAAACTGATCAAACTTAGTTCCACCATCGGCATTTACCGCCTGCGTTGCACAAGAGGTGACCGGAAAATCTGTGGACAAGGTTCTACCGGCCACAAACGCTTCATCACAACCTGTCAGTGCAATTCCGAATGCTTCATCAAGCTGGGCTCCACCAAAAACAGTTTTATAAACTAAATCAGAGGCTCCGCCACCTGCCGGATTAATCCGCATTACAAAAGCGTCGTCATTGAAATAAGGATATGTTGCTTTTAAATAAGGCGTAAGAAAAGGAAAATTAGTTGTGGTTGAAGTCTGCCCTTCAACACCTGCAATAAACATATCACCCGCAGCATTAACGGCAAGATCCATCGGAATTTCAATACCTGCGGCATTACTGATATAAGTACTGTACATTAAAGTACCCGTGTTCGTATTTATTTTAGCTGCAATACCTGAAACAATCGGTGCACCAGCAACAGGCGCAGTCTGATATGCACCTGCAGTTGTAGGAAAATCTGTTGATGCCGTGAAGCCTGTTAAATAAGCTATTCCAGCGGCATCAGCTATAATGCCGGCGCCGGATGTACAGGTCCCATACGTATCATATTTATTTCCATCAGCGGCGCTTCCTCCAATATAGCTTCCATAAAGTAAAGTTGTTCCTGTACTATTTAAACGTGCTACAAACCAATCTGCGCCAGCCTTTTTTGTTGAATAGGTTGCATTTGCTGTAACCGGAAAATCAGTTGATGTAGTGCATCCAATTACAAACGCTTCGCCCGATGCATTGAGGTCCAGAGCACAACCATAATCACCACCGCTTCCGCCGATTCTTTTAGAATATAATGCAGCCGTTCCTGCAGCATTTAAATGGACAACAAAAGCATCATAATTTCCAACGGTTGATGTTCCGATAAAATCCGAAGAGGAAGTATAACCGCAAACATAAGCTTCTCCGGCAGGATTTATCTTAATAGAATAACCTCCATCATAATCGTTTCCTCCCAGATAAGTGCAATAAAGCAATGTGCTTGCGTTTGCACTTAACTTAAAAACAAAAGCGTCACAAGATCCACCGCCATAAGCCCCGGTTGTAATTGGAAATGATCCGTCATACCATCCTGTCGCATAAACACAACCACTTTTATCAGCAGTTATTGAAGACAGGTAACTGCGATTTGAAGTACTTCCGTTGCTTCCGATATAAGTAGCCCAAACTAACGTTACCGGATCAATCACAAGATCGGCTGAAGGATCATACTCTGAATCAATATGGAACGAATACGTTTTATCATTCAGAATAAGATACGATACTTTTACCGGTGTTTTTTTACCATTAACTAATTGATATGATTCAGGAATTTTCTCTATTAATGTTCCCCAGGCCGTTTTAATTTCCAGTTCATTTTTTCTATTCACAGACAATTTTTCAATTCCGTCGGCTCCCAGTGCTATGTCGGCAATATTTCCATACGGATGAATTATGTAATCATATTCCAGGTTTTGTCCTGTACTGTAATACTTCAGATCAATATTGTTATATAGATTTTTATACCGGAGTAATTTATAATCGGGAACATTTGTGCGGTACCTGGAAGGATCGCCAACAAGGTAATTGTTATGACTTTCCTGTTGTCCTTCGGCACTTACTTCAACGGCACTATTTGCATTTTTAAAGTTGAGATTCCATACGAATCTTTCATATTCATCTTTTACTCCAGGTATATTCTTTTCTGATGCACGACTAAATCCGAAACTCAATCCACTTTTCAGAAAATTGATGTTTGCATTCCAACCCGGAGATCCGCCACGATAAAGTATTGCATCGTCCCATTGCCCTATATTCGCACGAAATGTTGCTGGCATATTCTGCAAAGCATCATTTACCGCGGATTTATTTATGTTCTGAGAAAGTAGACCTGAAACAATTAAGCTTTGTGCTACAAAAAGAAACAACAACTTAATCAATCGCACCTGCCTGTTCGGCTTCATTTTATGTGGTATTTGTGGGGTAAGACAAATATAAAATAAAGAGAGGGATATAACAATAAAAATCAGGCTGGAAATTTGACATCTGAATTTCAACTATTTATTAACAACAATTAAGTTAAGGTAGATTAAGTTTATTTTTGAATAAAATAGTAAAAGCATAATGGTGAAAGAGAATTATCTGAACGAATTAAACGAGGAACAACGCAAAGCTGTTGAATGCACAGAAGGACCTGTAATGATTATTGCGGGTGCGGGTTCAGGCAAAACGCGCGTGCTCACCTATCGCATTGCACATCTGATCAACAAAGGCGCAGATCCATTTAATATACTTTCACTTACCTTCACCAATAAAGCTGCCCGGGAAATGAAAGAACGGATCAGCAAAATGGTTGGCTCCAATGCACGCAATCTCTGGATGGGTACTTTTCACTCTGTGTTTGCAAAAATATTGCGTGTTGAGGCAGACAAACTAGGTTACCCTAAAAATTTTACGATTTACGATACAGATGACTCCAAGAACTTAATCAAAGACATTACAAAAGAACTTGGTCTTGATGAAAAAGTTTACAAACCTTCTTTGGTTTACAACAGGATTTCAGCAGCAAAAAACATGCTCATCTCTGCACAGGCATATAGCCTGAATGACCGTATTTTAGACGAAGACAGAATGAGTGGTAAGCCAAGACTGAATGAGGTTTACATTAAATACAGCAACAGATGTTTTAAAGCAGGCGCGATGGATTTTGATGATCTGCTTTTCAAAACAAATGTGTTGTTGCGAGATTATCCGGATGTTCTTCACAAATACCAGGAAAAATTCAAATATATTTTAGTGGATGAGTACCAGGATACAAATTTTTCCCAATACGTAATTGTGAAACAACTTGCAGCACGCTATGAAAATATTTGTGTTGTAGGTGATGATGCGCAAAGTATTTATGCATTTCGCGGAGCGAATATTCAGAACATTTTAAATTTTGAAAAAGATTATCCGGACCTTAAAACATTTAAGCTGGAACAGAATTACCGTTCAACCAAAACAATTGTCGGTGCTGCCAACAGTGTTATTGCAAACAACAAGGAACAGCTGGACAAAAAAGTATGGACGGACAATTCCGACGGAGAAAAAATCCGTGTAATGCGCGCCCTCACTGACAATGAAGAAGGCATGCAGGTTGCGAGTTCCATCTTCGATACCAGGCTTGATAAACGTGCGCACAACAGAGATTTTGCAATTTTATACCGAACAAATGCGCAGTCACGTGCGATGGAAGAGGCCTTGCGTAAATTAAATATCCCTTATAGAATTTACGGTGGACTATCATTTTATCATCGCAAGGAAATAAAAGACATACTGGCTTATTTCAGATTGGCTATTAATCCCAGTGATGAAGAAGCGCTTAAGCGGATCATTAATTATCCTGCCCGTGGAATAGGCCAGACAACAGTAGACAGACTTATAGTAGCTGCGGCCGACAATGACGTAAGCATCTGGACAGTCATTGAGAATATCAAGGATTTCAACCTTGATGTTAATTCAGGAACGACGAATAAAATAAATGATTTTGCTGCAATGATCCAGAGTTTCAGTTTACTGGTTCACAGTAAAAATGCGTTTGATTCCGGAAATCAAATTGCAAATGCATCCGGCATTTTGCGTGAATTATATAATGATAAAACACCTGAAGGCGTAAGCAGGTATGAGAATATACAAGAGTTACTGAATGGTTTAAAAGAATTTTCGGACCGGGATGTTACGGAAGAAAGGAATGAGGAGACAGAAGACAGTAGTCAGAAAACAGAAGGATCAGAAATCGGTAACGAGGAAGTAAAAACTGAAAATTCCGATTTGTTTTCTGAATATGAATTAGTTCCAGAAATCCCTGAGCAAAATGACGAGTTAAGGTTAAAAACTCTGGACTATTTCATGCAGGATATCGCGTTATTAACAGATGCGGACAAAGAAACAGATACCGAAGAAGAGCGAAACCGGGTTTCATTAATGACTATTCACTCGGCCAAAGGACTTGAGTTTCCTTATGTTTACATTGTAGGACTTGAAGAAAATTTATTTCCATCGCAGATGGCGCTTAACTCCCGTGAAGAACTGGAAGAAGAAAGGCGATTATTTTATGTGGCACTAACAAGAGCTGAGTCCGTTGCAACATTGAGTTATGCTGTAACGCGTTATCGCTGGGGTAACCTGATTCAATGTGAACCAAGTCGTTTTATTGAAGAACTTGCAAAAGAACATCTTGAAATGCCGGTTGAACGTGTTGACCTGGATAATGATGATTGGGAAGTAAAACGAAAACCATTTACTAAAACTGCATTCAAAGGCAATTGGAATAAAAACGAGAAAAAAACAGAACCGGTACAAAAGCCTGCTGTTGCGGTCCCTAAAAACCTTGTTAAATTAAATGCTACTGCAGGTAGTGCCGGAGCAGGTTATAATCCTGAATTATTAAAAGATCTTCAGGTTGGAATGAGCGTTCAGCATGAACGCTTTGGAGTTGGGCAGGTAATTGCCATGGAAGGAAATTTCCCGAATAATAAAGCCACCGTTCAGTTTCCGTCGGTCGGACAAAAACAATTGTTGTTGAGATTTGCGAAATTGAAAATTGTTTAGCCCTACTCTAACTTTCGAAAATTAAGCGTACCTGATCGAGTTGAAAATTTCAATAAGCTCAAGCACTTATCATCTGACTTGCTTTACTATCCGTGTTTTACAAGACTTAAACATAATTTTTGCAATTTTTCTGGCAGCCATCAGATTTACAGCAAAAACAGTTGTATAAAATGTAGTTAATGAGAACCGGTGATTTATTTCAACAAGGTAATTCTTCATACAAAAAGTGCATTTAAAGCGATTAAACTAAATAAATTAATTATCATAAAGCAAATATAATTATCGTAACGACAATATCCAATTTTGTTCCTTGCATGGGACTAAAACGAGGTTATTATGCACATTGGCAAGAAGATACGCCTGATAAGAAATTTGAGAGGATATACGCAGGATGAGCTTGCAGAAAAAGTAAACAAAACGAGAGCTCTTATCTCGCATATTGAACAGAGCGGAAAGGTTAACTTTTATACACTCCAGGCGCTAAGTAAAGCTTTGCATGTTTCCATAGATGAACTTGAAAATTTTAATGAGAAACTTATTATTGCAAATGAAGGCCAGACTAAATATGGCAAAAGCGAAATTGATGCGTTGAAACAACAATTGGAAAGTTGTCGAAAAGAAAATGAAACATTAAAAGAACTTGTCGTTTCGCAAAAGAAAATAATCGAGATGATGGAAAAGAAGAAGAAAAAATAGTTTTAAAAAGTTTCAGATTTCAAGTTAAACGTTCAGATTGTGAATTAACAAGTTCTTCCCTATCTTCGTTACTTCCAAACATTATACATTATGAGAACAATTGAATTCAGAGAAGCGCTACGTGAAGCAATGAATGAAGAAATGCGTAAAGATGAACGCATCTTCCTGATGGGTGAAGAGGTTGCTGAATACAACGGTGCTTACAAAGTCAGTAAAGGGATGCTGGCCGAATTTGGTGCAAAACGCGTTATTGACACGCCAATTGCTGAACTTGGTTTTGCCGGTATCGCTGTTGGGGCGGCCATGAATGGATTGCGTCCGATTGTTGAATTCATGACTTTTAACTTTTCGCTTGTCGCCATAGACCAGGTTATTAACTCTGCCGCTAAAATGATGAGCATGAGTGGTGGTCAGTTTACTGTTCCTATTGTATTCCGCGGGCCAACAGGTTCTGCAGGGATGTTAAGCTCACAACATTCACAGGCATTTGAGAATTGGTATGCAAATTGTCCGGGATTAAAAGTTGTTGTCCCGTCCAATCCTTCAGATGCAAAAGGTCTTTTAAAATCAGCTATCCGTGACAATGATCCTGTAATTTTTATGGAGAGTGAGCAGATGTATGGAGATAAAGGCGAAGTTCCAGATGGAGAATATATTATTCCAATTGGAGTTGCAGATATTAAAAAAACCGGGAAAGATGTAACCATTGTTTCCTTTGGAAAAATAATGAAAGTAGCGCTGGCTGCAGCTGTTGAACTTGAGAAAGAAGGCATCAGTGCTGAAGTTATCGATCTAAGAACAGTGCGCCCGATTGATTATGCAACAGTAATCGAATCTGTAAAAAAGACAAATCGTCTTGTGATTGTAGAAGAAGCGTGGCCATTGGGCGCTATTGCAACAGAAGTTGCATTTAAAGTTCAGAAAGATGCGTTTGATTATCTCGATGCTCCTGTGAGACGAATCACAACTGCTGATGTGCCACTACCCTATGCCCCAACTCTTATAGAAGCCTCTCTTCCAAATGCGGCGCGCGTTATAAAAGCTGTGAAGGAAGTAATGTATGTGAATAAATAATTCCAGGTACAAAATCTAAAACAGAGTTAGCAGGCAGGAGTCCTGGTTTTACCTGTTTTTTATTTTTATACAAGCTTTCTCACTTTCATCTTCCCTCCGCTTTCGCTGAAAATTTAGTACTTTAGTAGGAATACAAGATCAGAGAGATGGCATTACTTGGTTCAATATTAAAACGTACAATTGAGATTGGCGGAAAGCTTCCTAAAATACGGAAGGCAGATGCTTACAGGCAACAAAAAAAAACGCTGAAACACTTATTATTTAAAGCAGAATTTACAGCTTTCGGCGAACATTATAATTTCACCCGCATTTTAGGTTCGAATGATTTTGTGCAGAGTTTTCAGCAGACAGTGCCTACTCACGATTACAATTCCATATTCAAAAAATGGTGGTATAGAGCTTTGAACGGAGAACCGTTTGTGTGCTGGCCCGACCACATTAAATACTTTGCGTTAAGTTCAGGAACTTCAGAAGCATCCAGTAAACATATTCCTGTTACAAAAGATATGCTGAAGGCCATTAAAAAGACCAGTATACTTCAAATTTTATCTCAATACCATTATAATTTACCTAAAGAACATTTTGAAAGAGGAATGCTGATGATTGGCGGCAGTACACATTTGAATTACAACGGAACTTATTTTGAGGGTGACTTAAGCGGTATTACGGCAGGAAATATTCCATTCTGGTTTCAGCATTTTTACAAACCAGGTTCACGCATTTCCAAAGAGCGCGACTGGACGACTAAACTGGATGAAATTACATTGAATGCAAAGAACTGGGACATCAGTACCATCTGCGGCGTTCCTGCCTGGATCCAGATTTTATTTGAACGAATTATCAAACATTACAACGTAAATAACATACACGACATCTGGCCAAATCTTGCCATTTATGTTCATGGAGGTGTACATTTCAGTCCGTATAAAAAAGGTTTTGAAAAACTGCTAGGGAAACCTATTATTTACCTGGAAACGTATTTAGCATCAGAAGGATTCATAGCTTACCAGAACCGCCCTGATTCAACAGGAATGAAGCTTGTTTTGAACAACGGCATTTTTTATGAGTTTGTTCCTTTCAATGAAAACAATTTCGATGATGACGGGAATATGAAATCCCAGGTTGAAATGCTTCATATCGGACAGGTTCAGGAAGACACAGAATATGCTTTGTTTCTATCCACTTGTTCCGGAGCCTGGAGATATATGATAGGTGATACAATAAAATTCACTTCACTTGAACATTATGAAATTGCTATTACCGGCCGTACCAAGCATTTCCTGAGTTTATGCGGAGAGCATTTGTCGCAGGATAATATGAATAGTGCAATAAAAAACGTGTCAGACGAACTGAATATTGATATCAAAGAATTTTCGGTGGCGGGAATCAATCATGAATCCTTATTTGCTCACCGCTGGTATATTGGAACGGATGAAAAGGCAGATCCTGCCCTGTTGAAAGAAAAAATTGATGAGCATCTGAAAATACTCAATGATGATTACCGTGTAGAGCGTATTGCGGCTCTTAAAGATATTTTTGTGGAAGTATTACCCGTAAGTGTTTTTTACGACTGGATGCGACAAAAAGGAAAAGAGGGAGGCCAAAACAAGTTTCCAAGAGTTTTGAAAAAAGAAAAACTAAAAGACTGGGAAAATTACCTTATTCAGAATAACTTTGGGAAATAGTTTATGACAGAAGCGATCTTAAAAGGAGTCGGCCTCGGCCTTATGTTAGCGATCGCTTTCGGTCCTTCATTTTTTGCCTTACTTCAAACGAGCATAAAAAACGGATTGATTTCCGGAATAATACTTGCGCTTGGAATTTTCACCAGTGATGTACTTTATTTAGTCATTGCTTATTTCGGTGCTACAAGTTTACTGAGTGATCCCAAGAATAAATTTTACATTGAGCTGGTCGGGGGAATGCTGCTGATTGTGTTCGGAGCATTTGCGTTATTCCAGAAAAAAAAGAAAACCTCCAGCGAAGAAATTACCTATGAAAAACGTTCACTGACCTACATGAAAGGTTTTTTACTGAATACATTTAATCCTGCCGTGTTCTTTTTATGGTTCGTGTGGGTGAGCCTGATCAGCACTGAATTTAAATTTTCACGCTTACATATTATTGCCTGTTTTTGCGCAGCGCTGGGAACTGTGCTCGCGAGTGATATATTAAAAGCAGTTGTTGCCAATCAATTGCGTAATGTCATGACCAATGCGGTTCAGCTCTGGGCCAGCCGCATCCTTGGATTGGTTTTAATTACAATCGGCATCAACCTGATGTGTACAGATTGTTTATTGCATTTCTTTTTTATGCTGATCGGGCATAAGCAAGCCTGACACAAGTGGCATTGAAAAAGCCGATAAAATACCTGCTACTCACTCTACTGTTTATTTCCGGCAGACTTTTTTCACAGGAAGAACTCGGCTATATGAATAGCAATTATGCGGGAGTAAATTCATTGTTTATCAATCCTTCCTTCAACGTAGATTCAAAAATTTTTATTGATGTACATATTATAGGTGCGAATGCTTTCCTGCACAACAATGTATTATATATGAATTCGTCAAGTTCCTTTCTCAGGCCGACAACGCTGGTTGTGGATGAAACCGGGGAAAAGAAAAAAGCCTATGCAAATTTTGAAGTAATTGGGCCTTCAATTGCTGTTTCCTGGAAGCAACATTCATTTGCAGTTTTCACACGTCTGCGTACATTTTTAGATGCGGAGATGACAAAAGCATTGTTTGTTTTATCCGTTTCCAATTTTGATCATTCGGCTTATGCGGGAAATTCATTTAACGAAAAAGCATACCTGAATACAATCACCTGGTTTGAAACAGGAATATCTTATGGGTATATGCATAAACGCTCCAGTGATGAAACGATTGATTTCGGAATAAACATTAAACGTTTAACAGGAATTAATTCAACAGGGTTAACTATGAGCGATTTTGATTTTATCTATAATAAAAAACAAGACATCACAATTAACCAGGCCGATGGCGATTATCGTTTTGTGCAACCGGCATGGGGTGTCGGGAAAGGTTGGGGCGTTGACTTAGGCGTAAATTATCAGAAGAAACTGGAAAGTGTAAATGGTTATGAGCCCAACACAAAAGAAGGCGGATGCAAGCATATTGATTATAAATATAAAGTGGGTTTATCCATTCTGGACCTTGGTGCATTTAATGTAAGTAACAACGCTGTACTGGAACAGGTAAGTTATACTTCTCAACCATTCAAATTTGATTCTTCAAAAGTAAAAAGCGTTTCAGATGCAGATAAACTACTTACTACAAATCTTAAAAATAATAATGTTTCTCAAAGCCGCTCAACAAGTTATCGTGCCTGGCTTCCGTTTGGAATAAGTCTTCAATACGATTACAATTTTGAAAATAACTTTTACATCAACGCAACTACTATTACAAGTTTTAAAATTACAGACCAGGTACAACGTGTGAATGTAATTGCAGTTACGCCCCGTTATGAACGTAAATATTTTGAAGTAGATGCGCCTATATCCCTCGTAGATTATACTTATCCGCAATTCGGGCTTGCATTCAGGTTCGGAAATAATTTAATTATCGGATCAAACCGGCTTGACTCCTGGTTCGGGCATGGACGGAATATTTACGGCGGGGATATTTATTTCAATTTAAAATTTGCAATTTACAGACATTGCGGCGGACCGCGGTATAAGAAGAAGAAAGCGCATACGTGTGATGCGTATTAACTAATTGAAGAATTACGAATTTTGAGTTACGAATTACGAATTTAAATCAACGCTCAGAATTTGATCTACAATTTAAAACTACTTTTCGAGCACCTGTTTTATATCCGGTTTGAAGTATTTATTGCTCTTCATAATCTTGCCGTCTTCCCGGAAAATGGGTTGACCGTTCTCGTCGAGTTTTGACATATTGCTGCGCTGGATCTCATCGAATACTTCTTCGATTTTATGTTGCAGGCCGTGGCGTAAAATTGTTCCGAATATAATATAAAGCTGATCGCCTAAAGCATCTGCAACTTCAACTAAGTTTCCGGTTTTGCAGGCTTCCAAGTATTCTTCGTTTTCTTCCTTCAGTAAATTGTAACGAAGCATATATTCCTGCTCTCCTACATTTACTTCAGGATGTTCACGGTTTCCGATTTTAAATACTTCGTGAAACTCTTTTACCTTGTGAATTTTCTCTATAAAAAGTTCTTTCTTCGACATGCTTATTTTTTCTTACTGTTTTTTTCCTCTTTGTATTGGGCATTTAATCCATCCAGTATTTCACGGGTGACATCCAGTTTATCGGAACCAAGCAGCACACTTCCTCCGGTGCTAGCATAGGATAAGATATATTGATATTGTCCGCCTTTATTATATTCCCGTAGAAATTTATTGACTTTATCCTGCAACATCTGGCTTTTGCGTTGTGTTTCCTCCGCCAGATCACGTAACTGTTTTTCCATTCCGTCGAGTTCTGCCTTACGGGTCATCATCTGTTGTTCAGCCACCTTTGCCTGATCACTTGAAAGAGCCCCGCTTTGTGCTTTTTGCTGCAGTTCAGCATAATCTCTTTGAAGCTTTTCTCCTTTTTCTCTGTATGCATTTTCAAGTCTGCTCTGACGACCTTCTGTTTCCGCCTTTATGTCTTTGATGTAGTCGTATTTTGCCAGTAAAGTATCTGCATTTACATATACAATTTTTGAATCTTTGATTTCTTTAGGCTGCACAGGAACATGGACGCTTGCAGAGTCCGAAACGGAAGTTGTGGGAACAGCCTGCTTATTTCCTGCAAAATGCAGATAATACAGATAAATCACAGCAATTGTCAATACTACATTCAGGATAATGGAAATATTTTTCACAGTTTGATTTTTAAAGTTTGAGCAAAGATATAGAAATATCAAAGCAATTTATCATGAGAAACGCAAATGGCAGATGTCTTATCCCTGAGGATAATTTCGTATATTTATTCTCTATTTAAAACTAAAAAGCTCAGTTCATGAACTTACGTTTACTCCACCAAAACACATTTGGAATTATATCATTTGTATTATTTTCCTGTGTGTTTTCCCTGAATACTTATTCCCAGCTTACTGTTACTTTATCCAGAACCAATGTAACCTGTCATGGCGCATGCGATGGCACAGCTAATGCAGCGGCCAGCAATGGAACTATGCCTTATACTTATACCTGGTCTCCAGCGGGAGGAAGCGGCGTTACAGCATCTGCTCTTTGTCCGGGTACCTATACCTGCACCGTTACTGATGCAGCGAGCGGGTCTATCGTTAAAACCGTTACAATTACTCAGCCGACTGCAATTACATCAAGCGTTACATCAAAAATCAATGCAAGCTGCAATGGGGCACACAACGGGTCAGTAACGGTAAATGCCAATGGAGGAACAGGTGCTTTAAATTATCAATGGGAACAAAACGGATCAAACACAAGTACATTTGATTCAATCGGCGCGGGAAGTTATGTGTGTACAATTACAGATGCCAACAACTGTACTCAAACCCAGTCGGCCAGCATCACAGAGCCTAGCCAAATTATTGTTACCCCAACACAAACAAGTCCGACCTGCAATGGCAACAATGATGGAAGTGCTTCTGTGAGTGTAAGCGGCGGTATGATGCCTTATGGATATTCCTGGTCGCCTGGAGGAGCAACTTCCGCCACTGCAAATTTGCTGATTGCCGGAGTTTATACCTGCACGGTTACAGATGGCAATAGTTGTACGGTAACGCAGAGTTTCAGTTTAACACAACCATTCGCAATTACTACAAGTATTGCATCTCAGACTAATCTCATTTGCTATGGCGACAGCAATGGAAATGCAACCGTAAATGCAACAGGCGGAGCAGGAACATTAACATATCAATGGATACCCAAAGGAGGAAATTCAAATTTTGCCGGATCACTGTCAGGAGGTTCATATTCCTGCAAAGTAACTGATGCAAATGGTTGCAGCCATACACAAATAGTTCTGATAACACAACCAGCAGCCATCGCCCCATCTGTGAGTTCAAAAATAAATGTAAGCTGTAAAAATGGTTCAAATGGACAGGCAAACATATCTGCATCAGGCGGGACCGGTACGCTTTCATATGTCTGGAGCAATGGCAGCACTTCCAAGTTAATCACAGGATTGATTGCGGCAAGTTATTCTGTTACAATTACTGACAGCAAAGGTTGCACTGGCAAAAGTGTAGTAACCATTACGGAACCAAATGCTCTTACCTTAAGCACAAGCGGGCCCAACAGCAATTGTAAAAATGATTCGGTTCTTGTTAGTGTCACTGGAAATGGAGGAACACCTGCATATACTTTTCACTGGATGCCGGAAAATAAAAACGGAGCGTCGGTTTACTTATCTCCACTCACTCCAACAACTTATACCATAAGCGTAACAGATGCTAAAGGCTGCACAAACACACTTGCGTATGATATTGTCAGTATCAATGACCTGCCAACCGTTATTGCCGGAGTCAGTCCAAATGATACCATTTGTAACGGTACTTCCA
>Ga0206957_1112_pt1 | contig 17458 bp, 19 predicted proteins | sample Alteio_BWOrgHeat_32_FD_152975 | JGI IMG/M metagenome (GOLD analysis project Ga0206957, IMG submission 152975) | Enriched cells from forest soil in Barre Woods Harvard Forest LTER site, Petersham, Massachusetts, United States -... | ecosystem: Environmental > Terrestrial > Soil > Temperate forest >...
ATAATTGCATTGACAGCGCATCGGTAACAGTGAAAGTTAAAAAGCCTTGTGCCAATGAATCTGATTTTTTTATTGCCAATGTTTTTTCGCCAAATGGTGATGGAAAAAATGACGTATTAAATATTGAAGGAAGCGGCATCACGAATATTTATTGGGCAATTTATGACCGCTGGGGAAATTTGTTATTTGAAACGTCAGATAAAAATAAAGGCTGGGATGGAACAAAAAACGGGAAGCCAATGGAAACGGATACCTATGTTTATTATTTGAAAGCTACGTGCATCAAAACCAATATTGATGTTCAGCTGAAAGGGAATGTTACACTCGTGAAGTAATGCGGATTATCCCGTTAATTACTTATGCCTTTTCCTCAGCACGTCAATAATATCTTCCAGACTAAATCCTTTTTCAGCAAGAAGAATCAAGTAGTGAAACATAAGGTCGGCAGCTTCATTCTTGAATAATTCTGCATTGGCATCCTTCGCTTCAATTACCAGTTCAACAGCTTCTTCCCCGACTTTCTGTGCAATTTTATTTATGCCTTTTTCAAAAAGCGAAGCAGTGTAGGATTTATCAGTAGGATTGTTTTTCCGGTCCTGGATTATTCGTTCAAGATAATGCAGGAAATCGGCAGAAACATTTTTTTCATTGAAACAGGTATCTGCACCGGTGTGACAGGTTGGGCCGTGTGGTGTAGCTTTTATCAGAATCGTATCGTTGTCGCAATCTGCTTTTATATTGTTCACCGTTAAAAAATGTCCGCTCTCTTCGCCTTTTGTCCACAAACGTTTTTTGCTCCGGCTATAAAATGTAACACGGTTTTCTTTTTTTGTTTTTTCGAAAGCTTCTTCATTCATGTAACCCAACATCAATACTACAGCAGTTTTGCTGTCTTGAATGATTACTGGTACTAAGCCATCCGCAGATTTTTTAAAATCTATATTCATGTTATTTTTTTTACAACTGTTTGCTAACTCCTAACTCCTAACCCCTCACATCTATTTTATATTCTCTCAGAAACTTTTTTAAATCCCTGATTTCAATTTCTTTATAATGAAAGATGCTTGCAGCAAGTGCGGCATCGGCTTTTCCTTTTATAAATACATCTGCAAAATGCTGCATTGTTCCAGCTCCGCCGCTGGCAACAACAGGCACATTCACGGCTTCAGAAACGTCACGGGTTATATCCAGTGCAAAACCATTTTTAGTTCCATCATTATTCATGGAAGTTAATAAAATTTCACCAGCACCACGATCTACGCCTTGTTTAGCCCACTCAATAGTTTTAATATCTGTTGCAACACGTCCGCCATTCAGGTGAACAAGCCAGTCGTTACCGGTATGTTTAGTGTCAATTGCCAGCACAATGCACTGACTTCCGAAACGTTTGGCAAGATCATTAATCAATTGTGGATTTTTTACAGCAGCCGTATTTACAGATACTTTGTCGGCGCCTGCATTTAACAAAACGGAGACATCTTCCACAGTACTGATTCCGCCGCCAACCGTAAAAGGAATATTGATATGCTTCGCAATACGTGTAACTAATTCAGCGAATGTTTTTCTTTTTTCGTGCGTTGCAGTGATATCAAGAAATACTAATTCATCCGCACCTTGTTGTGCATAATAGGAACCCAGTTCAACCGGGTCACCCACATTCTGAATATTTTCAAAATTAATTCCTTTAACCGTTTGCCCATCTTTAATATCCAGGCAAGGTATGATGCGCTTGGTAAGCATACGCTAAAGTTCGGGGTAAAAAAAGAGTTTTACAAGGAAAATTACCTCACCGGTCCGCGAAAAATGGACAGCCTCTCTTTGAGAGAGGATAGAATAAGATTATGGTACAATAACTTTAACGGCGCCTTGTTCGATTTTATATTCCACCAATGTATTCATATCGGCAGGTTCTCCGTCGAAGTGTACTGGTCCGGATGTGTCGCGGGATAAACTAATGTTTTTACCCTTGAATACTTCAACGTAAGACGACTTGTCGAGTGTCTTGTTGAACATTTTAGGTGCAATAAGCAAAGCCTGAAAAAGATTGAAAGGCTTCAGAGCTACAACATCAATATATCCGTCTGAAATATCAGCTTGTGGCGCAATGAAAGCGTCGTTACCATACTGTGAGGCATTGGCAAATGTGACCAGGAAAGCTTTAACAGATGACGTTTTTCCATCTATGTTCAGCGTATACTGTTGTGGTTTGTATTTGATAAGGTTAGAAAATGTGAGTTTAAAATAAGTGATGAACCCACGTGTTTTGCTTTCTGCAAATAATTTTCCGATCAAGGCATCGAAGCCGATACCTGATGTACAGAAAAAATAATTTCCATTTACTGTACAGGCATCCATTTTCATTTCTTTTCCCGTGCCAATAAGTTCAACTGCTTTTTTTGAATCCAATGGAATGTTCAGATGCCTGGCTAAACCATTTCCTGAACCAAGTGGAATAATGGCAAGTGCACTGTTCGTTCCTTTTACAGCCTGCGCTACCTGGTTGATCGTACCATCACCACCTGCAGCAACGACAATATCATAATTCCGTTCACGAACCTTGCGAATAATATCATCTTTCTGATCAGGACGTTCCCAGATGATCATATCATAATCAATATTTTTTGGAAAGTTTTTTCGGATTATTTCTATAACAGGTCTTTTGTCTTTTCCACCCGAGATGGGATTAATAATTATGCCTGCGCGTTTTTTAGTTTGTGGTTCTGTCATAAAATAGGTTAAACAGTTGTATAAATGTCGGTATTTTTTCGCTACAAACTTTTTTCTCCAAGCTAATGCTTTTTTGAATTCAGTCTTCTTTATTTAAGAACGCTTTTAATATGTTCGACTGTTTTTGCTGCTGATTGATTTACCCACTCCCTGAAATTTTCGGTGTTGTTATTATAACTGGACAGGTAATTTAAAAACCGCGTGATGTTAAAATCTTTATCATAAATTCCTGCACCGGCCTTAAATGCATCTCTTGAATTGCAATACTGTTCGTAATGACCTTCCACAGGTACCATTAATACAGGCTTCCCCAGGTACATGGCTTCGCAAACTGATTCAAAACCGGCGGTACATACAAGTCCCTTTGCACCTGCCATCATCGACAGGAATTTTTTATCATTTATTTTATGAAAAAATAATTTATCACTTACCTGTTCTACTTCGTGTGTGCTTTTCCTGTCGATAAAACAATGAACTTCCACATTGCTGTTTTGTTTATGCCATTCAATTATATTTTCCATATACCCGCTGTTAACAAGATATACGAGTATATATTCCCCGGACAGGATTTGTTGTTTGAAAACTTCCTCACGCAGCAAGGGAGGAATAACATACACTGAATTTTTTACGTTATCATCAAACTTGTAAAAGGAAAGTCCGAGTTTCTTTTTCGCACGTGCGGATGTTAGGCTGGTGAATAATTTCATGCTGATTTTATCCGCTAAAAATCCTTTTGGAAATTCAAATTCAGGATGATGGGTCAGATACTGGTGTGCAATGCAAATAAGAGGAGTATCAGGCTTGTTTAATAGATAATAAAGTCCGACGAGAGGATCATAAAAATTTATAACTGCATCAGGTTTGTGTTCTTTTATTTTTTCATCCAGGATCCGCATACTCTTTCTGAAAGTTGAAAGATTAGCTATGTTTTTTGTAATGGAAGGAAGGATTTTAACGGACTTCATTTTGGCATCCGTCACAAAATTCGGGCTCTCAATGGCTGTTATGGGTGCATTGATCTTTTCAAAATAAAAATCGGGTATTTGCCTTTGTGCACTTTTGCCTACAAGTACTTCACAAACTTCCATCCCGGCATTATTAAGTGTATTTTTTAAAGCGATTGATTGGGTCATATGACCACGACCTTCGCCTTGTACGACGAAAAGGAACTTCTTTTTAGGGTTGCTCATAAATTGAATTTAGGATGCTTTTAGAAGATTATCAAAAGGATCATCGATGTTTGTTGATGATGGAACAACATCTGTGCCAGAATCAGCTTCATATTTTGTCAGCCATTCGCTATAGTTGACAATATTCCACTTGCCGTTAAAATCTTCTGTCAGGGCAGTGAGGGATTCGACCCAATCGCCGGAATTTAAATAGTGAATATCCTTTATCATTTTATCGGCTGCCTGGTGGATATGACCGCAAATGATCCCATCACATTTTCGTGCACGCGCAACTTCCACCAACTGGGTTTCGAAATCATCTATAAATGAAACAGCTGATTTTACTTTCAGTTTAATATTTTGCGATAATGAATAATAGGGGAGACCACGTTTAGCGCGATAGGTATTGTAATGCCTGTTCAACCATAATAGAAATGTATAACTGATGTCTCCAAGTTTAGCAAGCCATTTCAGATTGGTAGTAATGGAATCAAAAATGTCACCATGAATAACAAAGTATTTTTTACCATTTGATTCATGAATATGGTGATGGGCCAGGCTTAATTTTCCGAATTTAAATGGGATGATCTCTTCCAGGAAATCATCATGGTTTCCACGCAGGTAAATGATTTCTGTTTTACGTTTGGAAACATATTTCATGATCAGTTTAAAGAACTTCGTGTGTTTCTTTTTCCATTTTCCTGAACGTTTCAGTTGCCAGCCGTCAATAATATCCCCGTTAAGGATCAGCTTGTCGCAGCTGTTATTTTTAAGGAATTTAATGACCTCTTTGGCTTTGGAGCTCTTTATCCCAAGGTGGAGATCGGAAATTACGATTGTCTTGAAATGTTCCACGTGTTAAATTTTTATACAAAATAACACGGTCAATATTAAGCTAATGTTGATTGAAGGTTACGGCTATGGTTTTGATAAACATTGGGCTGTTGATAAGCCTGTGTTATTAACAAGGGTTAAATTATTGTTTCCTATTTTGTGCTTTCTCACTTTTCTTCCCTGCCTACCGGCAGGCAGGCTTGATGAAGAAAAGTAAGCAAAAGAAACGAAGCGTGCGAGTTCAACGATTCCTATTAAAATTAAAAATAGTTCAGAGTTAAATCAAGACAAAACGATGCTACAACCCACAAAATGCCAAACGCACCATCGCCGTTTTGTCCGGCTAACGCTCTTTTACTCTCATTTCCATGGATGAATAATATTAGAATTTTATAAAGCTTTTAAGCTCTTTCATTGAAATTCTTCCTTCATAAATGGCCTTGCCAACAATTACTGCTTTACAACCGGTTTCATCTAGTTTATAAATATCATCCATAACGGCAACGCCACCGCTGGCAATTAAATTTAAGTGAGGATATTGTTCAAGTATTTTTTTGTAGAGATCAGTTGCAGGACCTTGCAGCATTCCGTCTTTGGAAATATCAGTGCAGAAAATTGTTTGAAGTCCGGCATCCATATTTTGTTTGATGAAATCAAAAATGGAAAGATTTGTTTTTTCCAGCCAACCGCTCACGGCAATTTTTTCATCCTTTACATCAGCACCCAATAAAATTTTATCCGCTCCGTATTTTTTTATCCAGCTGAAAAATAAGGGCTGATCTTTTACAGCCACACTTCCGATGGTGGCTATTGCAGCGCCTGCATTGTAAGCAGCATTTAAATCATTTTCTGTTTTAATTCCTCCTCCAAAATCAATAACAAGATTGGTTTTATTTGCAATAGTGTCTAATACTTTTAAATTAACAACGCTTCCTTTTTTAGCGCCATCCAGATCAACCAGGTGCAATCTTTTAATCCCAATGTCCTCAAACTCTTTCGCGACTTCCAATGGATTTTCATTGTAAATGGTTTTTTGTGCGTAATCGCCTTGTGTCAGGCGAACACATTTGCCGTCTATTATGTCTATGGCTGGAATGATTTGAATCATAGTCTGATAAAATTCTCTAACAATTTTTGTCCAATGTCACTTGATTTCTCCGGGTGAAATTGCACAGCGTAAAAATTATTTTTATTCAACGCTGAACTATAATCAAGAATATAATTAGTTGTAGCAATTGTATTTGCTCCCAACTCAGCATAATAACTATGTACAAAATACATGAAGCTCTCTTCAGGGATGCGTTCAAATAATTTGCCTTTCAGCTTACGTATGTTATTCCAACCTGTTTGCGGAATTTTTAAACTTCCTCTCAATGATTCCTGTTGTCCGACTTTTTCCTGTAATGAAACCGAATCGTTGAACTTTTTTACATTCAGATCAAAAATGCCCAGGCAATCCGCATTCCCTTCTTCAGAATGTTTGCACATAAGCTGCATACCAAGACAGATGCCAAGTACAGGCTGTTTCAGATTTACGATCACTTTGTCAAGTCCAAGTTCATGCAAATGTTTCATGGTACTGCTTGCTTCTCCGACTCCCGGAAAAATTACCTTGTCTGCGGAATTCAACACTTCAGGATCATCCGTCAGCACAGGTTCAATTCCAATTCTATCCAGTGCGAAAATCACAGATCTCACATTTCCGGCGTTGTATTTTATTATTGCGATTTTCATAAAGTGAATTTACGATGTACAAATTACGATTTACAATTTATTTGCTCTTGATGTTTTTAATGAGGCAACAATGATTGCAAGAAGCTCCTTGCCTTCCTTTATGAGTTCATTAAATTCTTGTGTTAAATTGGAATTAAAATAAAGTAACAGTTCCAGAAAATAAATGGATTCATCAGCTTCTTCCTCAACTATTTTTAATTTATTAATAAAGTCAGCAGTGGATTTTGCCCTACACGCAGCTCTATAGTTGGTTCCTGGAGAACTGGAAGAACGAATTAGTTGACGCGTATAAGCCAGGTTAATTGTATTCTGTGGCATAACGTTAATTAATTCACCATTTTGAATTGCAAATGTTCTAAATCTTTTCTTTAATTCTTCAACAAACATAATTCAAAAATTGATTAATTTTATTCGTACCTCGTAACTCGAACTTCGTAATTACTTGTTAAAGTACTCCCTTTGTACTTGGTAGTTGCATATTGCTGATATCTCTCTTCACCGCCATTTTAATCGCTTTCGCAAACGCTTTAAAGATCGCTTCAATTTTATGGTGCTCGTTTTCTCCTTCTGCCTTAATATTCAGGTTGCATTTTGCATTGTCAGAAAACGATTTAAAAAAATGAAAAAACATTTCAGTAGGCATTTCACCTATTTTTTCACGAGTGAATTTTGCTTTCCATTCAATCCAGGGACGGCCGCCAAAGTCTAAAGCCACTTGTGCCAGGCAATCATCCATAGGTAAACAGAAGCCATAACGTTCAATGCCGCGCTTGTCGCCAAGCGCTTTTAAAAATGCTTCTCCCAGTGCAATTCCAACATCTTCAATCGTGTGATGCTCATCGATATGCAAATCACCTTTTGCTTTTATAGTCAAATCAATTCCGGAATGTTTTGCAATCTGATCAAGCATGTGATCAAAAAAGTCAATGCCCGTTTTAATTTTGGCTTTTCCGTTTCCGTCTAGGTTTAACTCAATTGTAATATCCGTTTCCTTTGTCTTGCGGATATGCGTGTATTTACGTTCAGGTGCCTTGAGAAAATTATAAATCTCATCCCAGTTATTCGCAATGAGGTCAATCTTTTTTTCAAATCCCTTTGGCTTGTCATTGTTTTTAATGAAGATGGATTTACTTCCTAAATTTTGGGCAAGTTTCACATCTGTCAAACGATCTCCAATCACAACGGAATTTTTTAGATCATACTTATCACTGAAATATTTTTTAAGCATGCCAATTCCGGGCTTGCGTGTTGGTTTATTTTCATGTTCAAAGGAACTATCTATGTGTACAGTCTTAAATTGAATGCCTTCACCTTTCAGGATCTCCATCATTTTATCCTGAACCAGGTCAAAAGCTTTTTGAGGATATTTTTTTGTCCCAAGCCCATCCTGGTTTGTGACCATCACTAATTCATAATCCAGTTCATTCGCAATTTTGTATAGGTTGCGGATTACACCCGGAAGAAATTCCAGTAATTCCAGTTTGTCAATCTGATAAGTAACAGGAGGTTCAATGATGATTGTTCCGTCTCTATCAATGAAGAGTACTTTTTTGCTCATTATTTTATTTCTTTAAGTGTATTTAATAAAACAACATTTTCTTCTTTTGTTCCAATTGTAATCCGAAGACAACCTTCACAGAGGTCAACTTTTGAACGATCACGGACTATGATCCCTTTATTGACTAACAGATCATATACTGATTTAGGGTCTTTCATTTTTACAAGAACAAAATTTGAATCTGAAGGATATACTTTCTGAACAAATGCCAGTTGTGAAATTGATTTCATCAACTCATCTCTTTCAGCGACCGTAACTTTTATCCAGTCATTGATCTTATTTGTATTTTCCAATGCTTCCAGGGCCAGCTTCTGTGAAACAGCATTTATATTATAAGGCGGTTTTACTTTATTGAAAACATTAATAATTTGCTCACTTGCAAATGCCATTCCTACACGCAATCCCGCCAGTCCCCATGCTTTTGAAAGCGTTTGTAATACAACAAGATTCGGATATTCAGTTAGTTCACTGATGAATGAGCGCTGTTTTGAAAAATTAATATAAGCTTCGTCGATCACAACTAATCCTTCGAAATTATTCAGAATTACTTCTATGTCTTCCCGGAAGAATGAATTCCCGGTTGGATTATTAGGTGAGCACAAATAAATAAGTTTACTGTTTTCGTTCACCGCTTCAGAAATAGCATCGAGGTTTAGCTGGTAATTTTCAGTTAGTGGAACCTTTTTTATTTCCACATCATTGATGTTGGCACTGACTTCATACATACCATAAGTAGGGGAAGGGATGATCACATTGTCAACTCCAGGCCTGCAGAATGCACGGAATAAAATATCGATTGCTTCATCGCTTCCGTTTCCAAGAAATATATTTTGAGGTGGAACGCCTTTAATTTTACTCAGCTTTTGTTTGACATTCCATTGCAACGGATCAGGATAACGATTGTAATTTTCTGTAAGTGGAGAACCATGGCTATTTTCGTTTGCATCTAAAAATACACTGGCTTCCCCTTTGAATTCATCACGTGCAGATGAATAGGGTTTTAGCTTTTTAATATTATCCCGAAGTATTTTATTCAGATCGAAATTCATTTTGTTTTTTATTAAAGTTGCGTAGCCTGAGCGCCTTGTCTGCCAGAAGGCAGGAAGTCGAAGGCTATTTTTTTAAACGTATAGAGATCGCATTTTTATGTGCATCCAGTCCCTCTGCTGCAGCCATTAGTTCTACTGTTTTCCCAATTATTTCAAGTCCTTGTTTGCTTAACTTTTGAAATGTTATTTTTTTTACAAAACTATCTAAGGAAACACCGCTGTACGCCTTGGCATAACCGTTGGTCGGTAATGTATGGTTTGTGCCTGATGCATAGTCACCGGCACTTTCAGGAGAATAATTTCCGAGAAAGACAGAGCCTGCATTATTTATTTTTTCTGCAATTGCTTCATCATCTTTACAGGATAAAATCAAATGTTCCGGTGCATATTCATTGAGCAATTCAATGCTTTCCTGTATATCTTTCATTAAAATTGCTTTACTATTCTCAAGTGCTTTTACTGCTGTTTCTTTTCTTGAAAGTTGTGCCAGTTGTTTGTCGATTTCAGCAAATGTTTCGCTGATTATTTTTTCATCGGTTGAAACTAAAATAACCTGACTATCGGCTCCATGTTCGGCCTGGGAAAGCAGGTCAGCTGCGACGAAAGCCGGTACTGCCGTTTCATCAGCAAACACAGCTACTTCTGAAGGACCGGCAGGCATATCAATCGCAACGCCTTCTTTATTCACAAGCTGTTTTGCACAGGTTACATATTGATTTCCCGGACCAAATATTTTATAAACTTTTGAAATGCTGTTTGTGCCATAAGCCATCGCTGCAATAGCCTGCACGCCGCCAACTTTATAGACTTTACTTATTCCTGTAAGTTTAGCAGCATATAAAATAGCGGAATTGACTTTGCCGCTTTTATCGGAAGGCGTACAAAGAATTACTTCTTTACATCCTGCAATTGCTGCGGGTACGCCTAACATTAAAACGGTTGAGAAGAGTGGTGCAGATCCGCCGGGAATATATAACCCCACTTTTTCTATGCCGACTGATTTTCGCCAACACTTAACTCCCGTGGTCGTTTCAATAACATTTATTTCTTCCCTTTGAGCGTTGTGAAATTTCTTGATATTTTTTTTGGCTTGTTCCAAAGCTTGTTTAAGTTCTGCCGGACATTCTTTTTCGGCTGATTCAAATTCCTGTGGAGTAACTGCAATTGCATTCAATGCAACTTTATCAAACTGCAAAGCATATTTCCGGATGGCTTCGTCGCCATTTTTTTTCACATCATCCAGGATAGTCTGAACAATTTGTTCCAGGCTACTATTGTCAAGCGTCGGCCGCTTAAGCAATTCAGCCCAATCAGTTTTCGGTGGATATTTTACGATTTTCATATTTTGCCAATCTAATTTTTTTACCACTAAGGGCACAAAGTTCACTAAGGTGTCACTAAGATCTTAGTGTTTTTTCTAAGTACTCTTAGTGTGCTTAGTGGTAAATTTATTATTACGCTATCATCTTTTCTATTGGCACAACTAAGATTCCCTCAGCGCCATTAGCCTTTAATGCTTCAATAATTTCCCAGAACATATCTTCATTGACAACCGAATGCACTGAGCTCCATCCTTCTTCTGCCAAAGGCAGGATAGTCGGGCTTTTCATACCTGGCAGGATCTTGATTATTTTGTCCAGGTTTTTATTCGGCGCATTCAACAAGATGTATTTATTTTTTTTTGATTTTTTTACCGCATTTAATCTGAACAATAATTTTTCGACCAGTTCAAGTTGTACTTTATCAAGCGATCTGTTTTGAACCAGTACAGCTTCCGATTTAAAAATCACTTCTACCTCTTTCAGGCCATTCATAAATAAAGTACTTCCTGAACTTACCAGGTCGCAGATGGCATCGGCAAGACCTATGCTGGGCGCTATTTCCACCGATCCGCTAATCTCGTGGATCTCTGCATTGATTTTTTCTTTCTTCAGGTATTTGGTCAGGATGTTTTTGTAAGTAGTTGCTATTTTCAGTCCATTCAGATCCGCCGCGCTTTTAAAACTTTTCCCTTTTGGCATTGCAATGGAAAGCCGGCATTTGCCAAAGCCAAGACGCTCAATGATTTTTACATCTTTGTTTTTTTCAACCAGTACATTTTCACCTACGATTCCAATATCCGCAACTCCATCCTGTACATATTGAGGAATATCATCATCACGCAGGAAAAATACTTCCATCGGAAAATTATATGCCTGGGCTTTCAACTGGTTCAGACCCGTATTAATGTCGATGCCACATTCTTTTAGGATTTGGATTGAATCGGAATTTAATCTTCCTGATTTCTGAATGGCAATCCTGATTTTCTGTTCTGTTTTCATAATTAATAAATTTTAATTCATTTTGGAGCTCTCTCAAAGAGAAAAATCCAGATCATTTTTTTTCAAATAAAAAAGGCTCACCTTTTCTGGCAAGCCTCTGTATTTATGTGTTTCTATTTACACAAAATCATCACAGCTTACCGGCTGGCAAGATATGATGGTGATGTGTATATAAGTTGTTTTTCATAATTGTGCGACAAATATAATAAAAATTATTTAATCAGGTAGCGTATGGTAATCCCCATATCCATAAAACCCCTTGCTCCATTTACAAGATCCAAAAATGGTTTGAAATCCAGTCCTACTGAAAGTGGAATGACATGTATTTTATATTCAAGACCTACTATTCCATCAAATCCAACTGCGGGAAGTACACCGGTATACGTTTGAACTTCGTCCTGACCTAAAGGATAGGATACTGCAGGGTAAAATCCCCCGTGAATTCCTCCTCCAACAAACCAGTCCAGGTGTTCCATGAAATTTGTTTTTTGCTGGTATTCATATAATATGGTAACGGAGCCTCCCAGCCATCTCGTTCCGGCAATAGCTTCAATTGCGCTTTGCTCATTCAGAAAATGCTTGAAGTTTACCCCGTATAAAAAACCACCCCGCAGGCCGACTGCATTTTGATAGGAATCGCGGCTGCGTTGTGCAAATAATCCCGAAATAAGAAGGAGACTCAGGCTAAAAAATAATAACTGTTTTCTCATGTTTTTTGAAATTCGCTGCAAATATAAGATGAATAAATAAGTGTTCTAACTATATAATACTTTCTTGCTATATTTAAACGTCAATTTTTACACAATGAAAAATACTAGTCTTTGCATTGTTCTTCTCCTGATTGTATTCGCCTTTAAGGCCGATAAACTGGCTTTCCAGGTATTTGATGAAAAAGGGAAAACCACTACGTATGATAAAGCTGTTAAGGAAATTCTGATTTCCAAACCAGATGTTATTTTGTTCGGTGAATTGCATAATAGTTCTATTTGTCATTGGCTCGAACTTGAATTTGCCAGGGATTTATACGCAAGCCAGAAAGAAAAGTTAGTGCTTGGTGCAGAAATGTTTGAAAGCGACAACCAGGTGATTGTAAACGAATATCTGTCGGGCAAAATGAGCGATAAAACATTCGCCGAAGAAGCGAAAGTCTGGCCTAATTTTCAGACTGACTATAAACCCTTACTCGATTTCGCGAAAGATAACAAGCTGCAATTTATCGCCAGCAATATCCCAACCCGCTATGCACGGATTGTTTACAACAAAGGATTGCCTGCATTGGACAGTATTGATGCGGATCAGAAAAAATTTATTGCGCCCATGCCAATCCGTTACAATGAATATTTAAAATGTTACCAGGATATATTTTTCGCTGCCAAGGACGGACATACAGGTCCTAACCTGCCGAAGTCACAGGCCATAAAAGATGCTACCATGGCGAGTTTTATTCTGAAAAACAGAGTCAAAGGCCAGGTATTTGTTCATTACAATGGAACATATCACTCCAACAATAACGAAGGAATTGCCTGGTATCTGAAACAAGAGCAACCTGATCTCAAAATTGTAGTGATTTCAACAGTGGAGCAGGATAATATCAGCAAGCTGGATAAAGAATCAACCGGTATTGCAAAATACGTAATCTGTGTGCCGAAAAATATGACTAAAACATTTTAAATATGGCAAAGGAAAAGCAGCGCTGCTTCTGGGTTTCAAAGGATCCAATTTATATAGAATATCATGATAAAGAATGGGGGAGACCAATTCACGATGATAAATTATTGTTCGAGTTTTTAGTGTTGGAAAGTTTCCAGGCCGGATTGAGCTGGCTGACTGTTTTGAAAAAGCGCGAAAATTTCAGAAAGGCGTTTGCCAATTTTGATGCAAAAAAAATAGCAAAGTTCGATCAAAAAAAATTCGATTCATTAATGCAGGATGCCGGAATTATCCGCAACCGTCTTAAAATTGAAGCTGCCATTAATAATGCAAGCCGCTTTTTAGAAATCCAGAAGGAATTCGGTTCATTCGATAAATATGTCTGGTCGTTTACAGACGGTAAAACCATTGTCAATAAGCCGAAAGACAGAAGTCAGTATCATGCTAAAACTCCTGTCTCAGATGCAATGAGTGCTGACATGGGAAAGCGCGGCTTTAAATTCCGTGGTTCAACAATCTGTTATGCTTTCATGCAAGCGGTGGGCATTGTTGATGACCATACAAAGGATTGTTTCAGATGTAGGAAATAGGCTTCGACTTCCTGCCAGCCAGCAGGCAGGCGCTCAGACACACTTATCAATTCAATAAATAAAAAGTATGAGTTCGAAAAACACAATACAAAATCAGTCGCAACTTTCAACCGAAGTAAATCCAGGGATCCGGATTTTTTTAATGCTCATTGTAGCCATAGTCACTTTTGTTTTCTTCGCACAGAAAATAGTTTTTATCAATGCGGATTTAGGAAGGCACCTGGAAAATGGCAAAGTTTTTTTGGAACAACATAAAGTCATATCAACAAATTTTTATTCCTATACCGAACCTGATTTTCCAGTAATTAATCACCATTGGGGAAGCGGTGTGCTCCTGTATATTATCTATAAATCAATGGGCTTCCAGGGTATCTCGTTGTTCTATTGTCTGATCTCAGTTATTACAGTTCTGCTGTTCTATTCAGTAGCAGAAAAGCGAAGCCATAGTTACCTGGTATTTTTCTTTTTTATGATTTGTATTCCGTTAATAGCAAATCGCGTGGAGATCCGTCCGGAAATGTTCAGTATGTTTTTGCTAGGACTCTATGTTTTTTTACTGGAAAAATATAAAAGTGGTGCACTGTCTTATAAAAAACTGTTGATCATTCTGCCTTTGCTGCAACTGTTATGGGTTAACCTGCATATTTTTTTCGTGATGGGTTTGATGCTGATAGTCATTTATGGAATCAGTGAATGGCTGAATAAAAAAGAGAACGTGGTCAAAAATTATTCTTTGTTACTGGCGGTATCCGCAGTGGTTTGTCTTCTGAATCCCGCAGGATTAATGGGAGCTCTTACTCCGCTAACCATTTTTACAAATTACGCTTACATGATTGCGGAAAATCAGAGTATAGCTTTTATGCAGAATCGTTTTGGCACACTTGATTATGTTCATTTTGAAATCGTGACATTGATCGTTCTCGCAATAGCTTTTGTGCTTGGAGTTAAGTTCAGGGATAAATTAATGAAGTATTCAGCGGAATTACTTTGCCTCTTGATTTTTTCAGTCCTGGCCTTTAAAGCTATCCGTGGAATTCCGGTTGCCGCCTATTTTTTCCTGGCTTTTGCCCCTGTATTATTCATTCAGATCATTGACAATATAGTTATCAAGACCAGGAAGAGAATCTTGACGGTAACGCTTGCGTTATCCTTCCTCTTTTTATGTATCAGCGTCGGGAAAGCTGATACTTATTTTTCAGCTTTTAAGCAACGTTCTGGTTTGGGTTTATACAAAGAAATCAATCGCTCCGCAGATTTTTTTAAATCCGTTTATGCGCAAGGCCCCATTTTTAATAATTATGATATTGGCGGATACCTTATCTTCAGCTTGTTTCCGGGCCAGCGCGTTTTTGTGGATAACAGACCGGAAGCTTACTCAGCTGATTTTTTTAATAAAATTTATAATCCTATGCTGGAAAAGGAAGAAGTCTGGCAGAAAATGGATTCAACGTATAAATTCAATTGCATTTATTTTTTCAGGCTTGACGAAACTCCGTATGGACAACCTTTCCTGATCAGACGTTTGAGTGATCGGGCTAACTGGGCTCCGGTTTACGTTGATGCAGTGACATTAATTTTTTTAAGACGGAACGAACAAAACAAAACGGTGATTCAGCAATTTGAATTACCGAAGGAAATGTTTGAATCGAAACCTACGGGTTAATTTATTTTTAAACAAATGGACAAAAAATTCTTCTTTTTAAAATTGCTTCCGCCGCGGCCAACATTCGCGATGGATATGAACGAACAGGAACGTGCAGTAATGATGCAACATATAGCTTACTGGAAAGTATACCAGGATCAGGGAATTTGTCCGGTGATCGGGCCGGTGTTTGATCCCAAAGGTGGTTACGGTATGGGAATTATGGAGGTTGAAAGTGAAGATGTTGTTAAAGAACTGACTTCAAATGATCCGGTTATTAAAGCAGGATTGGGTACATATGAGTTTTATCCGATGCGTGCTGTTTTTGGCAAGAAACTATAAATATGAAGAAACTAAACTTCGTTTTTTTAGCAATTGTTTTTGCTTTCAGCATCCAACAATGAATATATTATTTATTCCTGCATCAATTTTACGGCTTGCCTTTGTGCACCATTTGTAATGATTAAAAAATAATTTCCAGGTGAATTATTTTCATCAAGAAGGATCTGTTCGATATGTTTTCCTTTTGTTTTAGACTGCTTTTCTGAAATAGTTTTTATCAGCTGGCCTGTAATATCGTAAAGTTCTAAAGTAATTGTTTCCTCTTTTAATAATTCATATTCAAAAGTACAGACTGAATTTACAGGATTCGGATAAACTGAAACAGAGTTTTTCAGGAATGGGAAATCGATCACAGCTAAATTTTGATCATTGATGTATCTCGCCACTCCGATTATACCTGCGGAATAACCTGTAACGACAATTTTTCCATCCGATTGTATTTTCATTGCGTACGCTCCGTTATCAGGGCTTGAAAATGTTGTCAAGACAATTCCAGAAGCTCCAAAAGTGCTATCAATTTTCCCATCAGTACCAAAACGAAGAATTGCAAAATCTGAGCCGGCGTTATAGGTAGATATTCCGGCTATTAATATCCGGCCATCCGTTTGCACTGCGAGGTCATATGCTTCATTATATGGATAAATTGAATTTGCCGCTACAATACCTCCATTTCCGAAAGTTGTATCAAGTACGCCTGTACTATCATAACGGGCAAGGGCAAAAAATGTTTGTGCAGAAATTATTCCGGAACCGGTAACAAGTATTTTTCCATCCTTTTGAATTGTCAGGGCATTTGCTTCAGACCCGTCGCCTATTGTTGTTGTAACAATACCCCCGGAGCCAAATGTAGAATCGAGTTTTCCATTCGATTTATAGCGAAGTAAAGCAAAGTTGAAATACCCGTTGGTAAGGCTTGTGTCAGAATTTCCTGCGACAAGTATTTTTCCATCTGATTGAATAACTATTGATTTAGCTTGTCCGTGATTTTTTCCTTTAATGCTGGTTGCAACCACTCCTTTTGTACCAAAGGAATTATCTAATCCTCCATCCGCATTAAATCGCATCAATATAATTCCATTTAAATTTGAATATCCGGCAACAACTATTTTTTCATTCGCTTGAATGAAAATCCCGCTGGCAAAAGCGTCATTCAGACCATAAACAATTACCTTACCGGCATTGCCAAAACTCGAATCAAGGGATCCACTACTTTTGTATCGTGCTAATGCAAACCGGTAAATTAAGCCGGAAGCGTCAGAGCTATCAGACGATCCTGCAAGAAGGATCTTTCCATCCGATTGAATTGCCATAGACTCGGCTTCATCACCTGATTGGTTAAAATCAGACATTACTTTTCCCGATTTCCCGAAATTATTATCAATTGAACCATTTGTATTGAAACGGATCAGGGAAAAATCCCAGTCATTTGAATTAAAAGAACTGCCACCTACTATTATTTTCCCATCCGGTTGAATCAGCATGGAACGAGCCATGTCATTGCCGCTTATGGTTGCCATGACCTTTCCAGATGTGCCAAAAGACGCATCCAGATTCCCCGCCTGAGAAAAAATAAAAGTCCCCTTAAGTAGTATGAAGAATAAAATAAAATATCGTCTGTAATTGTTGTTCATGCCGGTATACTATGGGAACACATTTAACGATTCGGCATTATCTTTTGAAGTGAATATCCTTTTTAAACACATCACCATTTGGTGTGAAATTGGTATAATAAATATACTTAAAACAAACGTACTTGTCAATGTTTGTGGAGCTTTCACGAACTCTCTGAAAAATTGGGAAGGAGGCTGAATAAACCAATTAACCCCGCTTGCTGATATTCTC
>Ga0206957_1113_pt1 | contig 17395 bp, 13 predicted proteins | sample Alteio_BWOrgHeat_32_FD_152975 | JGI IMG/M metagenome (GOLD analysis project Ga0206957, IMG submission 152975) | Enriched cells from forest soil in Barre Woods Harvard Forest LTER site, Petersham, Massachusetts, United States -... | ecosystem: Environmental > Terrestrial > Soil > Temperate forest >...
AATCAAATATCATTATGCATGGTCATATAATTATATGTTGTGTGAAAAGATTAAAGTTTGTTTATTCACTCTAATTGTCTATTAATCAATGTTATTTAATATATTATTCGATTTTTCTTTTTGATTCTATAATTCTATAAAAGAAAAAATTAATACTAAAACATCATATCAGTAATGTCAAGATATCAATTATTCGGCTTATTAGCTGCATCTGCTTCAATAACAGGATTGTATGGATTTTATCATTATTTTACTCCAAGATTTTCTATGATGTACGCAAAAGGATATGATACTCGTAACAGTCTAATTACTTATGTTGAAGCATCTCGTGACACTAAGGGTAGAATTAAAATTAAAGGACTTGACTGTTTAGAAAAAAAATTAGATTCGAATGGAAGAGCGGAATATCAGATCGATCAGATTGACGACTCAACGCGTAATTCTGGGAAATTCACTTTTAAAAAAGGATTTAATAAATTATTTAGAATCAGAAAAGAAAGAGATCGCTACAAGAATAGAGACATCACAAATTCAGAAGAAACCAAGATTAAAGATGAAATTGAGGATAAATACAAATTTTCTGATTTCGTTCAAGATGTTAAAAAAGATTGTGGTGAATGCGGTATTGAAGTTTCAATTTTTAATAATGAAGGTATTATGAGTGGAGACGTCAATACTAAATTTGAAATGAAAAATCTAAGTAATATTGGACAACAGAGTAGACCTTTTTAATTTTTATATTTTTTAATCATCTTGAAGATTGTAGATATTGCCGTTCATCGTATACGAATAAGAGGAGAAAAACTCCTGGAGTGAGATTCGAATAAACTATTTAATTTAAATAAAAGTAAATTTTATATAACAGCTTCAACTAAACAAGATACTATTATCTTAATCTCTCGAAGTTATATATTATATAGGCTTTATGTTGGACGTCTCATAAATATTCGTCCTCCTCTTTTGAACAATGAAAGGGAATGAATGCCTCTCTTTTTTGTTTCTTGGTCAAATAGATATGTCCAATAATAATCAATATTATAACCAATACAAGTAGGAGTATGTAGTGGTATTTCTTGTAGCATATTAGATTCATCTTGAATAGATATAAGCATATTAATTGTTTGACAAATCTCTTTTCTAAACTCTTCTTCACATGATTGGGTCGACGCAAGCATCTTCGGATTTTCCTTATTCTCTGTGAGAAATGGAGGTGGTTTACTGAGATCCATAAAAGATGCTCCCGCACCCGGGTTACAACCCCCAAAAGATATGGAAAATCGGTAAATGTTGAATAAGCAATCTTCAATACAGTCAAAGACGGCATAGCAATCCTCGTTTACCATGAAGTATAAGAAAAGCAAGGTTCCGTTGTCCATTTTCGCAAATTTTCCACGAATGTGGTCTTTAGCCATATCGGTAAAAGTAAGAATTACATATGTTGGGTGCTTTTCAACTGTTTCTGATGTAACGAACGTGGTGATAGCACATAGAATCTTTTGGAAACATATTGAATCTTGAAGATTGTAGGTATTACCGTTTATCTCATAGGAATAGGAGGAGAATAAACTCATGGAGTAAGTTATGAACAACCTATTTAATTACATAAAATTAAAATGTCATGATTAAAATTCAATAAGATACTACTATTATATTTATTCTTTCAAAATTCAGTATATATATATATACATACCTATACAAAGATATATAAATATAGAGATACACATATTGCATTATATTACAGTATATAATATACTTCAACTATGTTTCATGCTAACAAGAAGAATGGGAAGAAGGATTACAAGTAAAATACTTAAGCAACATGCGAGGATTAACAAACGGGTCTTTCGTGCCTTGGATTGATATTGAAAGGCATCTTGAATCTCTGTTTCAGCACGCTCGACATAATTAGATGATTTTGAAACATGAAGTTCAATCGAATTCAAATGTTCAGATTGGACATCTACTAACGTGGCAATATCACGAAACATTTCATAAATCGCGGTGACATCGCGTTCTAATTGTAAAATATCTAAATGACGTTCTTCCAGGTAAATAACCGTTGTTTGATTTATTTTTTCTGCGAATGCGTATTGTTGAATAACTTCTTGTGTTTGACCATTGTGAATGATGCTTTCAACTTCACTTTCTGTAAAGTGGTGGAGTGGAATATGTTCTTTTAAATCTCTTTTTTGCCGATCTATATGTGCTTTTCGTATAGCTTCAACAGCTTTATTTAAACGGGTAAAGGACTTTAAAAAAAGTTGAAGTAAGAAAGTATGGCAATTTGCTGAGATCGTCGTATTTGATTCATATTTAAACGTACTTAGTTTGGATTGTACCTTTTGACACATTTGGCGACCTTGTGTGATCTTCCTATCCGTACTCTTGTTCATTCGTTTATAGGCACGAGAATCAGTAATTGATCGTTCTAAATCCATCGATAATTCGTCAATTTGATGAATAGAACGTTTAATGGATTCAAACTTGGATAAGACAATCGCATAAGATAACGAAGAGGACTGGGAAGAAAGTGAAGAAGTATTTAAATGCAGATGTTGGTCTCCTTCTGGTGTTACTACATTTACTTTTACACTTGCCAATGTACGGAGTTCAATCAAGCGATCCATAGTATAAGTTCAAAATATAGTTGAACTTTGAATTTGAATTAAATGAATTCCATTGTGGATATCATGTTAAAAATCACATGCAACATTATTCTTTAGAGCGTTTAGAAGCATTTTCTGATTCACTATAAGGTTTATTTTCTTTATAATCTTCCTCTTCACGTTTCCTTATTCTAATGGAATTGTCGTTCTTCATTTCTTTTTTAGTAGATCTGTGAAAGCCTAAATCGGCTTTATTGTCATCGCCACAAATCCAAAGTACTTTTCCTTTGCGAGATTCTAAACGACGGCGTAAAGCTGCACATTCTAAAATATATTGATATTTCATAGGATCCATGTTTAATTTTGTTTCTAGACCAACTCGCCCTTTACTCCACGCATTCACAAGAATTTCACTATCGCAGTAAATATGAACAATTTGATTTGAATATACATGTTCCGCTATTCTAAGCGCGATTAAAAGGGCTACGAGCTCAGCCCCATTGTTTTGATTTGTTTTTACATCATCAAATTGAACTTGAATCACATCTCTCTCTTTATCCATACATTCTTTTGCTATATAAGGTCCTAATTTATGTCTTCGAATCACTACGTCCCTTATCCAGGGAGCGTCTTTGTGCTCTTGAATTAAATCGTGATAGGTAGAATCTACGACAGATGCCCAGGCAAAGGGTGTCGTCTTTTTATTAAAAGCACCATCTGAGTAAAGAAGCCTAACAGAAGGAGGATTTGGAGGAGAAGTCATGTAAAGAAGAGGAGACGGAGGTGATGAATAATAATGGAACATTCAAATTTGGATAAGATGATATTTGAAATATCTCTTGTACAGTATTCATCCATGCAAGAATACAAGAAACTATCGTATGGTAAAAATGGCAAAAAAACTGAGCATTTAGCAGGGCTTGATCCTGCGACCTTTTGGTTCGAAGCCAAATGTTCTATCCAACTGAACTACAAATGCATTTGAAAGAGTCTCTCAAAGAGTCTCTCAACATGTTCAATTTCTTTCAATGAATTTTATATTTTTTTTAAAGAGTAATCTCAAGATGAATAAAAAACAAAATTTTAATTCAGGTTTAAGATCAACTTAATATATTTTATTTTAATATTCTGATCATGTCTTCCTCGGACCCAATTTGCGATGAATCTGGACTGAATGAAGTGATCAATCTAATGGAACAAAAGATAAACATTTCTGATATGAAAGATGTGCTTCAATCAGTTTTAAGAAATGAAGATTTGAAAACAACAATAATGAATTCAATTGATAAACATACGAATAGTAATGGTATGGAACATTCAAATACGAGTCTGCCAGAAACTATTGGAAATCCCTCTATTCTTGGAGGACCTACCTCTTCTGCCGCACCTTCATCGGATTTGATTCAATCAATTTTAAGTAATCCCAATGTGACCACACCTGTGTTTGAAGCAATGACACCCCTATTAAACGGCTTGAATGGAATGAATAATAAAAATTCATCTGGACGCGGAAATGCGACTGTGAATATGCCCTCGATGAACTCCATGTTTAAATCCATTCTAAATAATCCTAATTTAATGCAACGCATTACAAAAATGTGTCAACAATTAGGATTAGAAGGAGCCACAGGTGCTTCGTTTGAAGAGTTAATGGCAAAATATCCCAACTTACCGGATTTACTTGCTCAAAGTAATATTAATATTAAAGAAGCATTTGCTAATACCAAAACTAAAAAAGTTCCTCCTAATAGCCCTTGTCCTTGTGGTTCTAGTAAAAAGTACAAAAAATGTTGCTTTAGCAAAGAATAATGAATAATGAATAAATATAAGTTGATGTTAATGAAGGACAAAAAATAATTCATATAATCGCTGTACACTAGAGTAAAAACGAGATTAAATGAACGAAAATGAAAAACAAACATCGAAACTCACTCAAACCCAAGGCATTGCATGAGATTTAGAAACAAGAAAAACTGAACTAAGTCCAATTCGTTAATAGATATAGATGAATATTTTAAACCACTATTCATATTTGCTTTAATATTTGAGTCATTATAAACTACTCTAGTTATTGTATCACAAGTCTACCGATTCTAAGTGTTAACTATGAATAATGTGTTATTACCGGTAGGCTTTTCCATGTTAGAATATGTTCACATTTTTAGATTGATGTCTCTTTCAGATCTACGCATACTCCTATGCGTTTCTCGTGCTCTGAATAAATTTATTCGTATGACATTGACTTTCCTGGATATAAAGTTGAATACAACGATCAAGTGTTCCGATAACGATTACATTTTACAAATATGTAAATATAAAAATGTCGTATCAATAACAAGTGATTCTTTGTTTGCTAAATGTGTAAAATCTATTCAAATGTACGAAGAAATATTAATTCGTGGTTCTACACTCTCCAAATTTAGGAATGTACACACTCTTGAATTTACGTGCTCCAGAGGGTGTTATCCATTTATTTCATGGTGTACAGAATCTAATGATCTTTCAATTCTTTTTCCACAAATTTTAAACCTAAGTATATCCATAATGCGGGGGCAAAGTGCGCCAATGACATTTCTTAATTGTCATAGTGTTAATCTCCAGCATGTTCCGAATTTACAGGTGTTTAAATTGTCAACAGAATTTCATGGCGACGTAGAGGAGTTTATTCTTTTATGTGCTGAAGCATTGAAATATCATTCAAAGCTTACAAGTTTTAAATTGTCTTCTGTTCATATTAACAACCTCATATCATTTCCCTCTTCACTGGTAGAAGGTGTTCTAAGACGATTATCCATTATTCCAAGTTATATCAAAAATATTGAACTGTATGGATGTTTTGGTAACGAAAATGTATTAACTCAACTTATGGATGAAAGATCATTTCCGTATCTAGATAGAATTGAATACTGCCTAAAAAACGATCAAATCCTCGTAAGAGAAAAGGGTGTATCTTTTCAATCGGTTGCTGTGTTTCGAGAATTTTTGAGAAAAGTTTCTTCCAAATGTACTATAAACATGATAATGGGACGCCTAGAGAGTAACAAGCCTTCTTTATGGATGTTTGGTGGAGTTGTTCAGTATGCTTCTGTTTGGTCGAATACATCAGCTTTCAATGAACCCTTTGAATTTCCTTTGTGTCTCGATGCTCGCTCTTTGGTAGAGTTGACATTAGTCATATTTAGATACGATGATGTATTTTTATCTTCCACTGCGTTTTCCTCGTTGAGATGTTTAAAATCTCTTTCTGTACAATCAGTATGGAATGGAACTGATAAACCTTGCTTGCTTAGCACTTCATCCGAATCTATTAACAAAATTATAGTGTCGTTACTGAAAGCTTGTACCCACCTTTCAACTCATTTAGTGTCTCTTTCATTACCGCTAACAAATATGAACATTCCTATACATGAATTTGATCTGTTTGATTTTTTTTCCAGTTTTAACTGTTTAAGATATCTAGGTATTACTAAAAACTCATATTCCACATTAGATCCTCCATATTATGCACAACGTTATCTATCAGCTATACCTAAGCTTCATACACTTTACACAGAAACGTTTCAACACTTACCTTCACATCAACAAATTCATTTCATGGAGGATCTTCCCCTTTCTCTTGTACGTTTTCATGCTCCCTCTTTTTATCGATGTATGGATTGGGAGGATTCTATAAATGTTTTCCAATTTCAAGATTTGTGGTTTTCTTCTTATTTTCTCAAACTTCCCCACCTTATATGTGTAGGGTTATCAAGTGATACTATGTATTATGAAAAGATGAGCACTATATTTAAAAAGTACCAGTGTGAAGAATGTTCTAACACGTACAAGTACGCAATGGAATGCTTGTCAAATCTAACAAAATGAAAAGGATAGGTAAAACAAAATTAATGTCGCCATGAAATACTAGTTGGACATATCCCCATCTCCATCCGTACAAGAATCTGACGCTGATTGAGTACCGTGGTGTTTGATAGGATTTGACGATGCACTATGATGTTCGGTCTTACGATCTTGTAACTTCAAGTTTTCTGGAGGTGTAGAAGGACTCGAAAAATGATTAGGATCTAAATGGGAAGAAATATCGGACATTTGAGGTGTCTGAGACACTCGAGGTGGTGTGGATAAAGTCTTATCATGTACCGGTAGTTTATCTTCATTCTCCCTTTTACCTAATAATGTTATATGTGGATTTACCGTCACTTCAATCGATTGTCGCATTAAAGGATCGAGTGATATCGTGGAGTGTAACGACTCTTGTGAATGTACTATTTCAGTTGGTATTAAAGTTGGGGTTGGATGATTTCCAGTATTTGTTTGAATCGATAAAGTAGGATAGCGACGACGGTTTTGTAAGGCGGAAGGAGTTCCATCTGCCGAGTTGGTATGATTCGCATCTTCATTTGCTGTCGTCAATCCCAACTCACTCGAATGACTACGATCGGTGTCAGGAGTAACTGGTGTTTTAAATCCTGGGGAAGAATGATCTTGAGGGCTTGGGTTTTTTCTAGAATCAGATTTTCTTGGACGATGTCTAGATTGATGTTGTTGTTCTATATCCGGAAGAACTTCAATTGAAGCAGGACTTGGACTTGGACCTATACTTGGACCTGGTCCTACTCCAACAGGGAAAGAACGATAGGAAAATCTCGATGCACTATCTGCAACAGTTCCCATAACATTGGAAGCCGCATATGAAGCATCAAAATCTCGTTGCTGAGATTCTATTAAATCGCTCTCATGACGTAGTTGAGCGATCACATCGTCATAACTGGGTACTGATGGCGTAAATGAAGAAGGTTGAGAAAAGACAGTAGATGGAGGATGTATAGCTGAATAACTTGAAGATGACGAGGGTTTTTGGTCCGGTATTTGAGTAGAGGCGGGTGCTGATGATTCTGGGGTGGATTTTCCTCCAAAGAACGATTGAAGGAGTCCTAGTCCAACATTCGCAATATTCATTAAACTGAAAGATCGATCTACTTCCTGCTCTTCTGTCCCATCTTCCTGACTCTTTGTTCCAGTCCCTCCCTCTGTTGTAAAATCCATTTTAGCACTTCCCATTCGTCCTGCCCCCATTCTACCGGATGATCCTGAAGAAGATCCCGCATTTTGTTGGGATGAGGGATCCAACGACGCTGCTACTTGATGAAATCCTTCCCAGAAACAATCCGTTGCAATTTGTCGTGTCGCCACAATAGGTGCAGGTGGTGGTCGATCCGCATATTCTTGTTGTAAAGCCTCCCTGTTATCTTCGATTGCCCGTGTTAAAATAGTCGTTGCTTTAAAAGGCTTCTTTTTAAAAATCATCCCGGTGATGAAGTCAATCAAGACAGCAGGTCTTTCATAGTTCTTTTGAACTCTTTTTACATAATTGTCGGTTTCTTTTGTGTGTTGCCATTCCGCAATTTGTTCATATACAATTAAAGGACCTCCTTCCCATTCAACTATCATCCCTGCTTTTTCGTACTTTTTAGCGTTATTAAACAACAAATTAGCTTCTTCTTCTTGTCCGGGGGGACATTGTTGCATAAAGTCAATACGCTGTTGTTGTGCTTCTGTTAATTTCTTTTTTGGCTTTTCATTTGCTGGGTCTACTTGTTCTGAATTAGCGGAGTTACTTGAGTTATTCGACGCCTCTTTAAACGAACCATTGAGTGGAATAGAAAAATCTTGACGAAGAAAAGGATTTGAATATCCTTGTGAAGTACCAGTATTACTACCTCCTGTGCCTTGTCCAATACCTTGTCCAGACATGGTCATTGCCGAGGGAGGTGCAAAGGTGGTAAACTGATTCTGACTCAATGCTTCGATAATCGCAAGGACTGGGGGTTGTTGATATTCTTGATATTGTGGATAAGAAGATTGAGCATGAGAGGAATAAGAAGAATAAGAAGAACGACCATAATGCGAAAGAGGTGGTGGAGGTAATGGTGATTGGACATGGGTGTAGGATCCAACCTGAGATCTAGGATAGTTTTGATAGCTATAAGGTTCATAAGAATCATATGGATCGTAAACAGGTTGTTGGTAAGAAGTCTCAGAAGGGACATACATACCATGAATAGAATGTCCATAGGAATGTCCATGAGTATAAATAGGTTCAGGTTGATCATAATAATACGGCTGATGAACATTTTGATTAGAATGTTGATTACGATATGAAGGCTCAGGTTCATACGAATCATATGTATCATCATATTCTCCTTGAAAATCTTCTCTTGGTGGAATATAGCCATCGTAATATTCATTCGCATACCCATGTGTTTGACCAGATGTCCTATCGATATATTCGGCATCTCCATACCCATGAGGTTGAAAAGAGTTGTTAGATGGATAAGAAGGGGTTAGTGGCATAGAGGTTGTCACAAATTGATTAGATTGACTTGGATAAGAATTATAGGATGGTTCCGGTGTATATTCACCTTGATAAGTCTGAGTATAAGGTTCTGCATTTTCTTGATTATATTGATTTATGTCAATTTCTTTCATCATTTTCTCCCATTCATCCTGTTGGTGTTTACGAAACACTTCTTGTTCTTTTTCAGATTGTTCAAGCTGCTGACGGTTAGCAGCTTGAATGACATAATCTGGAATTGGGACTGTTTGGGATTTGGTGTTTGCATCGATCAACGGCTTACTGGCATCTTGTGTCATGACTGCATCGATATTGACTCCTTTACTGATATCACAACACTCGTTATTGACTAAGAAAGCCAAGGTGACATCAAACGGAAACGAGGGCAATGTGGCATTTCTATTCGTCTTACTATCATTCGAAAAGGTAGAAAGAGAAGTGGATTTATTTTTGGCAGTCCCTGTACTACCCAATAAATGACTTTCCGCACCAGAAAACAAGTTATTCATATTCATAGTTCATAATCACAATTTTTTTTCTTTCCCTGTTCATTCTTGTAAAAAAAAGTTTTAGGTATGTTTTTCTCGATTTAATGCAGTTCCGTAGTTGACAGTACTTTATTATGTGTATATAGAGAAATTCCAAAAAAATTATGAATATATATGTAATATGTGCGTAGGATTTAATGAGTTCATACGAGTTACACATGTTAAAGCATTCACTCGCTATTTCCCAACCTTTATAAGCATATAACAAGCATAAAACATGAAAAAGCTACCCATCACTAAGAGAGCTGAATGGGTCAACGAATTGGCACAAACGATGTATGATCAGTTTCACGATGTATCGACCGATTCGCTAGAAGACATGAAACGTGGTATTACGGATTTAGAAAGCTGGGCATTTAAAAATCAATACATTTCTCATGGATTAGTACCCTATCAATATGCCCTCATCAATGCCATTACAGATGGTATTAAAAGTGGACAATTTGGGGAATCCATTGCCATGACAGCATTGGCTGATTGGGAATCACAAATAGAAGAAACACCGAGTAAAGTGACTTCGATTTACAGTCAACTCCTAGAATATGAAATTAATGCTCAATACCAATTGAGTGATTCGAATGAAGGGAGTACTGTGAATAATGTCAGTGATATGAGTCAGAAAAATAGCGTTCAAATTGATAGTTCTATACAGGATACAGATACAGTCATGGCACCTACAAATAGCCTACCTGATAGAATTGATATTGTCAATGGAAGTGGTTTAGTTGATGATTCATGTTTAAACGAGGCAAAGGCAAATCCTGTTGAGTCTGTTCCAGCAGACCCGGAAATGACTGAGTCATATCAAAAAAAACAAGCAAGACGCCGAAAAGGAAACTGGTGCGGTCGCTGTAAGACTGCGAAATATGTCACGTTCTCCACCAAACAATCAAGTTGCGCAGATGAAATGTCGAAAGTCACGTACAAATGTACTCAATGTGGTAAATCTTGGACATAATTAGAAACGATACATGTTATATTTTATTTTCCAATATAGAATCAAAGAACAAAAAAAACGTATAAAATACAAGATATAAAACAACACCATTCAACTTATCGTAGCATGTCTTCGTCGATGTCATCTCTTTTACAACCTTTAGGATCCACCGTCGTCTTTCCCAAAGAATCACGCCCTACTTCACTGACAAGCACCATGAATACTCGAAAACGCCTGTTCTTATATTTTGGGGCATCGTGGTGCGGACCTTGTAAAAAACTCCATGAAATGCTCTTGCCCTATTATGAAGAAATTAAACGGACAAAATCACCTGTTGAAGTCTTGTACATAAGTCATGATAAAGACGAAAAGGAATTTGATCAATATCGCGCAACCCATCCTTGGCCCGCGATTCCATTCAAAGAAAAACAATTACGTAAATCTATTTCAGATCTATATGAAGTTAAATCCTTTCCAACTCTTGTCATTTTGGATTTAAAACATAATGAAATTATTTCCAAAGACGGACGAGCACAAGTGTTTGCTCACAACGATGCATTGATACGCTCGTGGTGTAAATTATAAATTAAAAATTATAAATAAACACGCAGTTCATTGTGGAAGAACAATCGACCATATTAAATTTTGTATATAGCTAGAGGGAGATTCAAGATGATCTTGTACGTGCTTAAATTTATTCTTTCCTTCTCCAAAACGTTTTCTACATGTGTTAACGAGTATGACATCCCCTACCCGAAACCCATAATATTGACAAACGGGTCTTGATTTAAACATGCCTGGGAATTTATCAATAGATCCATATCGTCGTTCTAGTGCCTTGACTTCAAATGAATTAAGACGTCGATATAAAGGTGTATCTTTGCTTGTTCGAATTGCATTGTTATCTTCCACCTGTTTATAGGACATTACACGAATACACGGTCCTTTTTTACCGTCTCCATCTCTCACCAATTGTTCCGACAGTCGCGAACTACATCCTAAGGGTGATACAATAATAGCATCCGATAATCCATAATAATTCAAATACACGAGAAGACATTGATAGGTTTCAGTCAAGATATTTTCTTCCCGACAAAATAAAACAAGGATATTTTTGGGAATAGGTGGAATGGCAACAGACACAGTTGAATTGTTGTTAGATGCAGAAAGAGGAAGTGAAGAAGGTAAACTGGTAAGTACATTTTGAGGTATTTCATTCTCTGTTGTATCTTCTAATAAACTTTTTAAAATGGGTGATGTCTGATCGTTTAAGTTGCTGATGTGTGTCAAATCCTGTTCCGCATACATAAATAACGACCATTCAATGGTTTGATCGAGTTTCTTAAGTGATTCGGCAATATCGACATGGGAAAGTGGTTTTAAGAGTGCGGACTTCACATGATCTCGTATAGGATCCACCCCTTGAGGTGTAATTATAGTAGTAGAAGTGTTTGAAGATATGGGAGAAGATGACGATGCCGACGGTGATGCATTAGTTATATTGTGATTGTTATTTGTCCCATTCCCCCCATCTTCAAAGTTCACTTGTTGTTCGTGAAGACATTGGATAACACGTTGTTTGAACTCAACAGGAGACAAAGAAGAAGGAAAATTCGGATGGGTTTGGAGATTGACTCTAAATCCACTATCTTCAAGCGATTCAAAAAGGGTTCTACGCATCTTGAATATCTTATACTCCTCCAATTCAAGCGGATATACAAGTTTCGACATGGTAAAGTCAATGAATAGTCAAAAAAATACGAAATGACGAATCAGGATAATGTATTATCGATGATGAGAAAAAAAATAAGTCTATTTTATATCCAAATATCAAAAATACATGAAAGAATCTATATAGAGAAAAGACATAAAAAAAAGTAAATTGAATTGTACAGTGTGTTGTCTGCTCTTTTTTTCGTCACGAAGAAAAAAAACCTCAAAACTTTGTCTTTTCCTTTCGCTTGTCTATAATATAACAATATAATATAATATATCATCTCGATGTCTTCTCCTCCTACTCGTTCTCCTCCTCAAAGCAATGCATTCTATATGAATACGCAAACATCGTCGGATACGCCTAACAATCCTAGTATGTTTGATCGTCAAAAGACATTGGCTAAACATCTTACAGATATGAAAAAACTATATCAAATCCAAAGGTTTAAACGCGGTCAAGGCACCAAATCCAGTCATTCTTCTAGTTCTTCTGGGTCTTCTAAATCTTCTAGTTCTTCTAAATCATCTAAATCATCAAGTTCTTCTAGTTCATCCAGCTCATCAAGTTCATCCTCCAGTTCTTCCTCTAGTTCTTCCTCTAGTTCAAGTTCTTCATCATCTTCCTCTAGCTCTTCCTCTTCTTCATCATCCTCTAAATCTTCTAAATCTTCTAAGTCTTCTAAGTCTTCTAAATCATCCAAATCGTCCAAGTCTTCTAAATCATCCAAATCGTCCAAGTCTTCTAGATCATCTAAATCGTCTAAGTCATCCAAATCACCTAAGTCTTCTAAATCTTCCAAATCATCTAAGTCTTCTAAATCATCTAAGTCTTCTAAATCATCCAAATCGTCTAAGTCTTCTAAATCACCAAAATCATCCAAGTCATCTAAGTCTTCTAAATCATCCAAGTCTTCTTCTAAATCATCCAAATCATCCAAATCATCTAAGTCTTCTAAATCATCTAAGTCATCTAAATCATCCAAGTCGTCATCTAAATCATCTAAATCGTCCTCACATTCTAAGCCTTCCAAGCCGTCAAAACCTTGTAAGCCTTCCAACAGTTCATCTAAGTCATCTAAAACATCATCTAGGCATGATCAACCTACCATCTCTTTGCCCACCAATGTAATGCCTTCATTGGCTGTCACTCTACCTCCAGTTTCTACAATCCTTGCTGCCTCCATAAAACCTCAATTGATCAATTCTAATGCACAAAAGCCTATTGTCCAACAAACAGTCGCCGCACAATCTTCAGTCGCAGCCAGAAAGACCAATAAAAAACCCCAAATAGAACATGGCGGTTTATGGGCGACCATAAATGCTATGCTAGGTTCTATCTCTTCTGTATGTTTCGACTTATAAATGTAAATATAAGATATTTGACATACACATATATATATTGTACATAAAAAATAAAATTAATTTACATTTACGATCTATATTGACCCACATCAATATCAATACCTACCTCTCTATTGTAATATTTTTTCGGATCTGTATCATAGAATAAAAGAAAAATAAAAACTAGAAGAGAAAAAAAACCCTAACTTGTAAAATTTCTTATCTCCCATATAGTTCTTTATATTCAACATGACCGAAGTAAAACCTAAATTATTTCAATCCCTGAAACATGGAGTGAATAACACAGCCAGCAATTTAAAACGCGACTTGGAATGGAATTGGAAGAAAACAATTGCTCAACCTTGGCATGGTATTAAAGCGAGTGTGAAAGGACGAGGAGGGACTTTGCCTCCTTGGCAAACCAAACAAAAATCCAAACTCAAACAATTATGGATTCAGGAATTTAATAAGGAGGAAGAGGATGCAGTGCCTATTCGTCAAGAAGCAAAACGACAAGAATTGCAAAATGGAGACGAAAAACTCACTGATGCACAAATTAAAAAGATCGTGAGTAAAATTAAGAAGAATAAATTCCACGACGAGAAATCGGAAGTAAATGTCGTATTATATAATAAGCGTCTCTTTGAATTTGTTGAAGAGGAAAAACTTATTAGTGCGGGATTACCAAGTGATAAATTCGATCATCATTTGAAATTTGTTCGAAATGGACGTGTTATTCGTTTATTTGAAAGTGAAGATTTCTTCAAAACAACCGATCCTACAATAACCATGACTTGGTCTAAATTTAAATCCGATGTATTTTATAAATATATGGATGACAGTTTGGCACTTGTCAGAGCTGCAGAACGTGAAAAAAGAATTGTTCGATTAACCGATTTAGCGTGGCATCAACTGTCGAAAGAATATGGAGCTTCAGCTGTCACCTACGACTTGATGAAGAAACGACTTCAAAGTTTCGATCATGCCCTAGATCCTTCGTTTTTCGAAGAAGCTTTTTGGAGTGAAAAGGGAGATCAAGTTATTGCCACTAAAGAAGATTTACAAATCTTTAAAGAAGAAGATTGTCGAATTGGACTCTCCCATGCAGACGCAAAACAACTCGTCAAAGATTTGTTGAATGAACAAGAGCTTAAATTCGATGCGACAGATTTGACATTAGGTACAGACGCTATTGGTCACGATGAAAAAGCCTCTCAGCCTGCTCCTAAATCTCCCAGTACGAAGAAAATGTCTTTAGGGAGTCGAATTCTTTCCCGTATGCGTTCTAAAAAATCGTTGAGCGGCATCAGTTCGAATCGTGATGAGGATGCGAGTAGTCAAGAAAAAAGTGCACCATCCAGAGACGTTTCTCCATCTCGATCTACGTCCAGTTCCGATCCTTCGAAAGGAAGTGACGATAACGAAGATGAGGATAAAGATGAAAAGAAACAGGGGAATCCAACAGTGGTAGTTGTTCCAGCAATAGATACTAATATTACACTTTCGTCTGTTTTACCAGTCGTGACTAGTTCAACTGATTCAACTACTTCAACAGGTCCAGTAGATTCAGCCCTCATATCGATTGCAGTAGACCCTCTTCCTTCTTCCATTCTTCCAGCTGTAGATGTCCTTCCTGGAGCTGTACCCTTACCAATCGCTGGGTCTTATGATGTTGCCCAAGCTTTAAACCACCAAGACAACGATTCAAAATTAGATGAAAATTCAATGTTGAGTGTAGAAGGCAAACATATTCTTACAATTGTCAATGCAGATTTAGCCAAACATGAACAAGCATCAGCTACATATCTATGGAAATTATCGTTATCTACGCAAGTTCAATTGGAGAAAGCGACTGAAGATATCGATCATAAAGTGTTTGCACTGAAAGAAGAAGCTCGTAAGAAAACAACAGGGATTGTTTTTGCCACAGCTGCCACTATTGCCGAACGTAAGAAAGATTATGCAAATAAAATTGCTATTGTGATGAAACATCAATCGGAATTTCAATCGGATGAAAGTCTAATCACAGATTATTTGAAAGGGTTATATCGTGCAGCTCTTTCAAGACATCGATCAAGCTCAAGTGCTCAAGATGTGGCCACTGGACATGGATCCTGGAAAGATATGTTGGAAGAACATGGACAAGATATGTTAGATCCTATCAGTACAATAGGAACTACGTCTAGCAAATTACAAGCAGCTGCAAAAGCGAAAAGCAATGTGGGTGCATCCTTATTAGACGATCCACTGGTCTTGCCTGTGACATTGGAAGAATCCGAAAATTTCACTAACAAACGATCTTTAATACTCTATAGTTTCCATCAAACCAAACATATGACAAAGGACATGGAACTCCCTAGTTGTGTCGATTATTCATCTGAATTACCTCCTTGTGAACCCCAACAACAAACTCATCCTGGTTGTATCGATTCTATTTGTCTTTTAAAAGAATGGCAAGAATACAAAAATTATGGATTTAAATCACATTTATCAAAGGACTTTTTATGTGATTCATTAAAAGCGACTCATAACAAAAATCCAAAAGCGCAAAATGTGACTGTTCATGTATCGGTTTTTGATGCATTAGCCTTAGTATGTAAACACGGTCTTCCTACTAAAGATGAATATGTTAAATATATGGATCGATCCAAATCAAAAACTGCTCATTGGCTTCGAGAACACGCTGCCCGATTTAAAGTATCGTGTCGTAAACATATGCTTGATCGCGTTCTTCTTGTCCGTGATCTATTTCATGTTCGACTTGCATTAGCTCGATATGGACCTCTATTATGTTCCATTCCAGTAGGAACGCCTGAAGAAACCCGATTTTGGATGAAGGAAAAGAAAGGATATCACACGTTACTCATTGTAGGTTATGATCAACAAAGTGAAACCTTCCTGTTACGGAATACAGTTGGAAGTGAATATGGAGATTTCGGATTCGTACGAGTGTCTTACAAAACATTTGTAGAATATAATTTCCATGTTCTTTTATGTATTGATCAAACCAGACCCAAATATTGTGGACGTATTCAATCAGCAAGCGCAGATGAAGCAACCAATTCTCCTCATGTACACTTCAATGCCGCTGCCAATTCGACAGATGCGTCATCCGCTAGTATTGAATCAGAACATAAATTGTCAGGTGCCTCAGCTCCATCCCCCACTTCCATTTCTGGACTTGCCGAAGATAATTTAATTCGTGATGCAAAGAAAAAAGCATTTGGATTGTTACAAGCACGAGGAGGAGCCTTTCGATCCTTCGAATCTCAAGTGATTCAATTTATCTTTCCATCTAGTTTACCACGTATAGTCAATCCAAGCGCTCCAGTCGATCCCCTCGTTCCTACCGTATTCAATGTCCTCAAACCAGGACAAACGGGGGTCGCATTGATTGCGTTTACAGGAGTAGGTGCTGTTGTTCCTTGGACAGCCAGTGTCGGAGGATATCTATTGTTTGTCGATCAAACCACCAATTACATTGCAGGTATTCAAACATCGACAGTCTTTCAAGTCCATGTATTCACTGATCCAAAGGCAAAATGGACACCAAGTGGTACAGGATATAGTTCAAGTGCGACTTTACAAGTCTTGAATGTGACCTCTAGACAGATTGAACAAACACAAACGGTTCAAGTTGTGGTAGATGCATCAACACAAAGCATGTCTATTCAATTTTAGACACGAGCTGTCTAACTGTCTGACTTTCTGACTATCTAATTGTTCGTATTATATATCTTATTCTTGTTTCATATTTTGATATATCTATTTATCAGTATTTTATTTGTCATGTTTTTCCTTTGTAGCATCATATTTTTTACATGACATTGTTGTATAAAACATTTTTTTTGTAAACTCACAATTAACAACTTAAGAATCGTATCACTTATCA
>Ga0206957_1114_pt1 | contig 16925 bp, 10 predicted proteins | sample Alteio_BWOrgHeat_32_FD_152975 | JGI IMG/M metagenome (GOLD analysis project Ga0206957, IMG submission 152975) | Enriched cells from forest soil in Barre Woods Harvard Forest LTER site, Petersham, Massachusetts, United States -... | ecosystem: Environmental > Terrestrial > Soil > Temperate forest >...
GTGTAAAAAGTCATGGTATTGGAATTTCTCAATTAGGTGTAGAACAGATTACAACAATTACAGGTGGTATTCCTGCTCAGTATGGTGATGCAACAGGTGGTATTATCTCTATCACAACCCGTGGCGTTCAACCAAATTTTTTCGCATCACTACAAGGAGAAACGTCGCAATACCTGGATAACTTCGGACATGACCTGCTTGGATTTAGTATGGGTTCTCCGTTATATTCAAAAAGAGATACTGCCGGCAAGAAAACTCCGGTTGTAGGTATTATCCTTTCGGGTGAATATCAATATAACAAAGATCCTATTGCAACTTCAGGCGGAACATATAAAGTAAAAGATGATGTGCTGGCTAACCTGCAGCAAAATCCGCTTCGTCCTTCTGTAACGGGTACAAGTAATGTTCGCAGTGGTGAATATATTACCATGAACGATCTTGAAAAAATTAATTATCACCAGAATGTAGCCGCTCAGGGAATTAACCTGTATGGAAAATTGCAGTTTCGCGTTTCTGATAACACGGATGTCACTGTAGCAGGCAATTATTCATATGGCAATGGACGTGCCTACGATTACTCCAGCGCTTTATTTAATTCGCAGAATAACCCATTGTCAGTGTCAAATACATTTGGCGGCAGTGCACGTTTGGTCCAACGCTTCAATACAAAGACGGAAACTGAAAAAGAAAAAACATCATCGCTTATTACTAATGCGGTATTCACTTTACAGGCAGAATATACCAAATCAAGTTCTGTTTCTGAGAGCGCAGATTTTAAAGATAATTTCTTCGACTATGGTTACATAGGTAATTTCGACCGGATCCAGGCAAAGGCCAATTACTGGAATGGCAATGGTTACAGCCCTAACTTCTATTATGATGCAGGTAAAAATGCGTATGTACAGGCAGCCCCTTTTGGAGATTCCTTGATCAGGTTTACCCCTGGTTCACTGAATCCGAACGGAGCAAATTACACCAAGCAATACTACGCGCAAAATAATAATACTGTTCACCGCATGAATGATATTCAAAGCGGATTAGGATTATTAAACGGAGATAGTCCTTTGCAGATTTACTCATTGTGGACAAACACAGGAACAACTCCGGGTGGATATTCAGTTAGTAATAATGCCTTTTTCCGGGTATCAGGTAATTTTTCAGCAAAAATAAAAGACCACAACATTCAGGTGGGATTTGAATATCAGCAGGACATCTTAAGTGGCTACAGCTTAAGTGCAGCCGGACTTTGGGGACTCATGCGTCAGCTGGCCAACAAGCACATTACCCAGCTTGATACAACAGCAGCACACCGTGTAACAGGTGCAGGGCTTTACGATTATATTTATTACGACCGCAAATACGATGCAGCGAGCCAATCCACATTCGACAAAAATCTTCGTAAAGAATTAGGCCTTCCTGTCAACAATACCAATTTTATCAATACAGATGGTTTAAGCCCGAATATGTATTCACTGAATATGTTTGCGCCGGATGAACTGTTGAACGGAGGAAACTCTTACGTATCTTATTATGGATATGATTACACGGGCAAAAAATTAACGGGCAGCAACCCAAGCTTCGATGGGTTCTTCAACGATAAAGACGCAAGCGGCAACTTCACCCGCAAACAAGGTTCACTGGAGCCGATCTACATTGCCGGTTATATCCAGGACCAGTTTGACATCAAAAATTTAAAACTCCGTTTAGGTTTACGTATCGACCGTTACGATGCCAACCAGCCTATGCTGAAAGATAAATACAGTCTGTATGAGACTAAAACAGCAGGTGAAGTCACCAACCTTGGAGAACACCCATCAAACATCGGAAGCAATTATGTAGTATATGTAGACGATGTGAACAACCCGACAAAAATAGTAGGCTACCGTGCTCCATCAGGAAGCGCAAGCAATGCTGACGTATGGTACAATCCTCAAGGCACACAGGTTTCAGACCCGAACGTATTGGCAAGAAATGCCGGTATCACAAAACTGGTACCTTATCTTGTAGATCCTGCCAATGCGAAAGCGGGAAGTGTAAGTTCAAAAGCATTCACAGATTATCTGCCGCAATTAAATATAATGCCGCGTATTGCATTTGCATTCCCTATTAATGATTTGGCGATGTTTAACGCGAACTATGATATCACGACTCAACGTCCTTCAGGTAACCTTGCGTTGCCATCCGATTATTTATTCTGGTCCTACAACAACCAGGGAGCATCAATGGCTAACGCTGCTCTTTTGCCGCAGCGCACAACCAGCTATGAACTTGGTTTTAAACAGGTGTTAAATGAGCGGAAGAATGCAGCAATCACGATTTCTGGTTTCTACAAAGAGTTACGTAACCTGATGCAGGTGATCAATGTTGTGCAAGCATATCCATCACAATACACAACTTTTGGCAACATCGACTTTGCAACCGTGAAAGGTGCTTCTGTATCCTTTGAAATGCGCAGAACACATGGCGTTCAATTAAATGCAAATTATACAATTCAGTTTGCCGATGGAACAGGATCAAGCGCAACAGACGGGATTAATCTGGTAAGTGCGCAGCTTCCAAACTTAAGAACATTGCAACCTTTGAGTTATGACAGAAGACATACAATCAATATTATTCTTGACTATCGTTTTGGAAAAGGAACAGAATACGTAGAAAACCATGGTCCGGTTTGGGTGTTGCATAAAGGAAAAGAAAATGAAAAAGTAATTAAACTGCTGGAAGATGTAGGCTTTAACTTAACAGCCACTGCGGGATCCGGAACACCTTATAGCCGTCAGTCGAATGTAACAAGAGGTGACGGAGGAAATGTAATGAACGGAATTGTTGACCGTACTACATTAACAGGAAGCATCAACGGATCTAATTTGCCATGGTCGTACAGACTTGATTTTAAAGTCGACAAAAATGTAATGGTTACCTGGAAAAAGGAAGGCGACGGAAAAGCAGCAAAGAAAAGCAACCTGAATATTTATGTTGTTTGCCTGAACCTGCTTAACACTCAAAACATCCTTGCTGTTTATCGTTACACAGGTAATGCAAGTGATGATGGATACCTTTCATCTCCGCAAGGAAAACAATATGCAGCAGCACAAAACAATCCTGCATCATTTACCGATCTGTATTCTGTAAAAGTAAACAACCCGGCATTTTATAGTATTCCAAGAAGTATCCGTTTAGGATTTATTTTGGATTTTTAATTAATAGTATTGAGCGTTTAGAAAAGCAATTTGACCAGAACTTAATATTTTGCGCATGAAAAATATAAAAACACTATTAGTAGCATTTATAATACTAATCTCAATAGTTACTTCTTCTGAAGCCAGAGAAAATTTGGGTCAGAGCCATTTTAAAGAAAGATCTGTGGATGCTGTTTTATCAGGTTGTACACAAGCTTTAACGCAAACTGCGCTTGATCTAAACAACGTGCGTACCACCATTTTAACAGCTGGTGATATGTGGTGGGATTTGATCTCGGCCAAATATGAAATCCCGAAAGGGGGAGGAGCGAGTTCCATTTTCTCCGGATCATTGTGGATAGGCGGGATTGATGCCGGTAACCAGTTGAAAGTTGCTGCCATGACTTATCGCCAGAATGGTGTTGACTTCTGGCCTGGTCCGCTTGATACAGCCAGTGTTAATATTGCACAGGATGTATGTAACCAATACGATAAGCATTTTACAATCACACGTAAGGAAGTAGAAGATTTTATTAATGCAGGAACTACAACTCCCGGTATTCTCGCTTGGCCTGGAAATGGCACCGGCGCTCAGGGAAAACATTTAGCACCTTATGTCGATAAAGACGGCAATGGAATTTACAACCCTGATGGAGGTGACTATCCTGCATACAGCACCGATGCACATCCTATTGATTGTAATACACGTCAGATCTTTGGAGATAAAACATTATGGTGGGTATTTAACGACGAAGGAAACATTCATACAGAAACACACGGAACAGCTATTGGTCTGGAAATCCGTGCACAGGCATTTGCATTTACATCAACAGATGAAATCAATAATATGACTTTTTACGATTATGAGGTCATAAACAGATCTACTATTAAGTTAAACAAAACATATTTTGGACAATGGGTGGATGCCGATTTAGGTTATTACAATGATGACTATGTTGGATGCGATGTAAAGGACGGAGTAGGATATTGTTATAACGGAGCATCTTCTGATGGAAGTGGGGCTTTGGGAACTTATGGTGCAAATCCTCCTTGTGTTGGCGTTGACTTTTTCCGGGGTCCTAAAATTGATACAACTGCTTCGGGAGTTAATGATGGAAAAGATAGCTACGGAACAAGCTTCGTTGATCCTGCTACAAAGCGGATCAATATGGCGAAGTTTGTATACTACAATAACGACTTTACTGTAACAGGTAATCCTACAAAAGCCCAGGATTATTATAATTATCTTTCCGGTTTCTGGATCGATGGCACGCCGTTTACTTATGGCGGTACAGCTAAAAATGGTAGTACTGTTTGTGATTTTATGTTTCCGGGTGTAAGTGACCCTACAGGAAAAGGTACAAATAATATACCGCAGGCAAATTGGGATGAAGCAAGTTCCGGAAATCAACCTGGTGACCGACGTTTCATGCAATCAGCGGGTCCATTCACTTTGCAACCCGGTGCAGTTAACAACGTAACAGTAGGGGTAGTATGGGCACGCGCTTCACAAGGCGGTAACCTGGCATCCATACCATTGATGCTTGATGCAGACGTAAAAGCACAGGCCTTGTTCAACAGCTGTTTCAGGATCATGAACGGCCCGGATGCACCAGATTTGACCGTACAGGAACTGGAAAACCAGCTGATTATTTACATGACCAATGCCAAAGGATCCAATAATTACAAGGAAGCGTACAGTGAAAAAGATGCCTACATCACCACCCTTCCCAGCAACATGTATAAATTCCAGGGCTACCAGGTTTACCAGATCATCGACTCTTCTGTAACGGTTACAGATGTGAGTAACCCTGATAAGGCAAGGCTGGTATTCCAGTCGGACATCCAGGATGGGGTAAAACAGATTATCAATTATTATAAAAATTCCGCTCTTGGCGGCGTGTGGGTTCCACAACAAATGGTTTATGGCGCCGACTCGGGTATCACGCGTTCATTCACGGTTCTAAATGATGCATTCACCAATGCAAGACTGGTTAACCAGAAACAATATCATTTTATGGCTATTGCCTATGGTTATAATGCTGGTGAAGTAAGTGCAGATCCCAACAATCGCCTGGATGGGTTCAACCTCCCGTATATAGCCAGCCGCAGAAACATCAAGGCATACCTGGGTATCCCGCATACACCAATGCCTGAAGCAGGTGGCACACAGGTTAATTCTTCATATGGACAAGGGATAGTTCTTACGCGTATGGAAGGCCAAGGCAATGGAGGCCATATTTTAGAATTAACAGATCAAAGTGTTGCAAGTATTTTAAGTTCTCCTCTTGGCAACTATGCGGATCCGCAAGACCTGACAAGTGGGGGCCGATTGGCGAACGTAAGTTACAAACCGGGCTTTGGTCCTGTTAGTGTAAAAGTAATTGACCCGCTTAATATCCCCGGCAATAATTACACGATCAGGATCTCCGATACAACTAATAATGCACGCTGGGTTTTAACAAACCTGACTACTGGTACAAAAACATATTCAGATACAGTTCTTAAAATCAGTGGCGACCAGGTTATCCCAGAGCTTGGCATTGCTATCAAGGCATCTTATGCCAATGATATAGGCTATTCAACCGCACCCGGTTGTAACGGTATTCTTGACTATAGCATGACCTTTACTGACAATACCAAGCAATGGTTAACAGCACTTCCCGATGGAGAAGCTGCAGATGCTGCATCTGGTGGCGATCAGAACTGGATCCGTTCGGGTAAGGTAAATAATACAACTGCTGCTCAAATTCCATTTAATGATTATCTGACAATGGACGACCAGCAGTGCTATGAAAAGATTTTGGGCGGCACCTGGGCACCGTATAGGATGTGTGCCTACACGGATGGGGCCAACATTTGCCAGGGCGGTCCTGCGTTTGATAAATTCAACACCCAGAATTATATGCAGTTTAACCTTTCGAGCGTAGACGTAGTTATTACGGCGGACAAGAGCAAATGGACGCGTTGCCCTGTGATAGAACTACAGGAGAACACAGCCTTTGCGGTAGGCAATGCGAGAAAGATGGACATGCGTAAATCTGCTTCAGTAGATAAATACGGACGTCCAGGCGATGGGGTATCCGTGAGCACCAACCCTGATGATGCAGGTTACATAGCAGCAACAGGCATGGGCTGGTTCCCGGGCTATGCAATCAATATAGAAACAGGCGAGCGCCTGAACATGGCCTTTGGAGAAGATTCCGGGCTTCCGGGATACAATGGGCGTGACATGGTCTGGAACCCTACAGCAGATTATTATGGAGGCTCCTATGAAGCACCAATTTTCGGGGGCAAACATTACATCTATGTCTTTGCACATGCGGCAGACCAGAAGTTCCCAGCCAGCGATACCTATCTTCCAAACGGTCCAAGGAACATACCGCGTTACGACGGAGGTTCAGTGATGTGGAAATTGCTCAGTACAGAAACAGCCCATCCAACGGCAGCCAATAAATACAAAAAAGCAGTATACAGCGATGCCATGTGGGTAAATATTCCGTTGATGTCTTCCGACCCGGACCGTAAACTATTGGAAACAGATGTTAAAGTTAGGATCCGTGTATCACGTAAATATCGTCGTGGCCTGAGTGCTGTGTTTGGCAGTATAGCCCCATCAACAAATCCGAACAGCGTGCCTTACCCAATAGTGCTGGATACCTTATCAGCACCCCAGAACAAAAACTACCCGATGTACAGCTTTACCACCAATGACCTTCAGGTTCAAAAAGGCCAGGGAGTGGTAGCGAAAAATGCCCTGGACCGGATCAATATTGTACCCAACCCTTACTATGCTTATTCGGGTTATGAAACCAGCCAGACCGATAACCGCGTAAAAATTACCAACATTCCCCAAACCTGTAAGATCCGTATCTATACGATCAACGGTACCCTTGTAAGGACGTTCAACAAAGATGACCCGAACACTTACCTGGACTGGGACATCAAAAACCAAAGCAATATCCCGGTAGCAAGTGGCTTGTACATCATTCACGTAGATGTGCCCGGGGTAGGAGAAAAAATACTGAAATGGTTTGGAGTAATCCGTCCGATCGATTTGGATTCGTACTAAAAACAAACTAAAAGAAACACACAAAGAGAAAAGCAATAAACAGGATATAAAATAAGAGTCATGAAGATATCTTTAAACACAGTGAATAAAAAAGTTCTAAGCCTAGCCAGCGCAGCCCTGCTTGCAGGGGTTATGTTTGCTGGGAATGCAGACCGTGCCGGGCAGGCCGGTGCCAGTGAGCTGCTGATCAACCCCTGGTCACGTTCCTCCGGTGAGGCCGGAGCCAATACAGCCAGCGTACGTGGCCTAGAGGCGACATACATGAACGTTGCAGGTATCGCCTTCACACCCAAGACAGAATTAATCTTCTCCTATACCAATTGGTTTGTAGGGACAGGGATCAGTATCAACTCATTTGGCTTTACCCAAAGGGTTGGAGAGACCGGTGCAATAGGCTTAAGTGTGATGAGCATGAACTTTGGCAATATCCCCATCACAACAGTAGACCAGCCCGAAGGTGGCATAGGGACGTTTTCGCCTTCGTTTGTCAACCTTGGTCTGTCTTATGCAAAAGGGTTCTCAGATAATATTTATGGTGGCATGACGGTGCGTGTGATCTCAGAGGCCATCTCCAACGTATCGGCCCGTGGTGTATCATTGGATGCAGGTATCCAGTATGTGACGGGAGAAAGAAAGAACATCCACTTTGGGGTATCGTTAAAGAATGTAGGCCCGCGCATGCGTTACAGCGGAGACGGTCTTTCTTTCCGTACCCCCTTGCCGGCCAACAACCCATCAGGGACAGGGACATATACAGTAGAGAACCGCTCAGCAGACTTTGAGTTGCCCTCGCTGATCAATATCGGTGCAGCCTATGATTTTTACTTTAGCAAAGACAGCACAGCCATGAAACACCACCGTGTGAGCCTTGCAGCGAACTTTGTATCCAACTCTTTTACCAAAGACCAGTTTTTGTTCGGGCTGGAATACGGGTTCCGTTCGTTTTTAATGCTGCGAGCAGGTTATATGTATGAATCAGGCATCACCAGTACAACAGACCGGACCACAGTATTTACCGGGCCAACAGCCGGGGTAACCTTGGAATTACCGTTTACAAAATCCAAATCTACTTTTGGGCTGGATTATTCATACCGTGCAACAGACCCTTTTCAGGGGGTGCATAATATCGGGGTCAGAATTAATTTGTAAATTAGTACAACTATTAATGTCGGGAAAGAGAATTCTACCAGGAGTTCTCTTTCTCGGCTTTAGGTACATTACGTAAATAATAAATTAAACAGCAAAAACATGTCACAGGTATCTTATTTTACCGAAGAAGGTTTACAGAAGTTAAAAGACGAATTACATCAATTGGAAACAGTTGAGCGTCCATCTATATCCCGGCAAATAGCAGAAGCACGTGATAAGGGCGATTTGTCTGAAAATGCTGAATATGATGCAGCTAAGGAAGCGCAGGGTTTACTGGAGCTTAAGATATCCAAAATGAAAGAGTTGTTGAGCACCGCACGCATTATTGATGAATCTCAAATTGATACATCTAAAGTGTTCATTCATTCAAAAGTTAAAATAAAGAATCTTAAAAATAACGCTACTATGCAATATACCCTTGTTGCAGAAAGCGAAGCCAATCTGAAAGAAGGACGGATCTCTGTTGATTCGCCTATAGGCAAAGGGCTGCTCGGAAAAAAATCAGGTGAAAAAGTGGATATTAAAACTCCTGCTGGCAGTATTAAATTTGAAATTGTAAGTATTTCGAGATAATAAAATTGGCAAGTGTATTTTCTAAAATAGTAACAGGCGAGATTCCCTCGTATAAAGTGGCAGAAACAGATACTTGCCTGGCTTTTCTCGATGTTTACCCAATTGCAAAAGGACATGTTCTGGTCATTCCCAAAAAAGAAACGGATTATATTTTTGACCTTGATGATAAAAGCTTAGCCGATCTTCATGTGTTTGCAAAACGGGTTGCAAAAGCGATCGAGAAAGTGGTAAGCTGTAAACGAATAGGTATGGCGGTTGTTGGTCTTGAAGTGCCACATGCGCACATCCATCTCATTCCTTTACAGGGCGCACACGACATTAATTTTGAAAGGCCTAAACTGAAATTTACGAAAGAAGAAATGCAGGAGCTGGCTCAGAAAATTCAAAAGTCCTATAACCAGGAATGATGAAATTCCGGGATGTTGTATTAAAAAAAGAAGTCTCTGTCATTTTAATTGTTCTGTTATTTTTTATCGCCACATCTTGTAATAATCAACCTCACCTGTATAATTTCGAGCTTCAAACAATAGATTCAGTTGATTTTCCGCTTAATAAACTTTCTTCCAACAAAGCATCTGTTTTTATTTTCTTATCGCCTGAATGCCCTATGTGTCAAAATTACACACTCACGCTGAACAACCTGTACGTTAAATATAAACCGTTTAAAGTCGGATTTTACGGTATCATTCAACCGGGCAAATTTGACAAGAAACAAATTCATGATTTTACCTGGACTTACAATGTTAATTTTAATCTTTTGGTTGATACAGATAAACAATTGCTTACTTATTTGAGGGCAAAAGTCACTCCTGAAGTATTTGTTGTAGATAGTCTGGAACACATACTGTATAAAGGAAGTATTGACAACTGGTTAGTCGAGCCCGGGCAAAAAAGAACTGTAATTACAGAACATTACCTGGATGACATGCTGGAGGCGATTGTTTCAAATGAAGAAATAAAAGTAAAATCAACTGAGGCAAAAGGATGTTTGATTGAATAGTAAATAAAATTAGGAATTAGGAATTAGGAATTAGGAATTATGGGTTGCAAATTTCGGGATAAAAATTTTACTATCACTTTTACACAGTTCGTTATAGCTGGCTTTTGTTTATTCTTCTATTCCTGTAAACCTAAGCCAGAAATCACATTCAGTGAACAGATTGCTCCGATCATTTATAAAAATTGCACATCCTGTCACAGACCGGGAGCAGCAGGGCCGTTCTCATTAATTACATACAGAGATGTTGCCAAACGTGCTAAGATGATAGGTAAAGTTACAGCGTCACGTGCGATGCCTCCGTGGCTTGCGGATAATACATACACTCATTTTACCGATGAAAAAGAATTAACGGAAAATGAACTGGAGATGATCAGACAATGGATAGAGCAGGGTGCCCCCTTAGGAGACACTAGTAAATTAATTTCTCCACCTGTTTATGTTGAAGGCTCTATGCTAGGCAAGCCTGACCTGGTCGTTAAGATGCCGGAAGTATTCAAAATAAAGGGTGATAACAAAGATGAATTTATGTTCATGAAAATCCCTTTTGAAATACCGCACGATACATTTGTAAAAGCGATTGAGTTTGTTCCAGGAAATAAAAAGCTGGTACATCACGTAAACGGTCATTTGTTACGTTATGAATTTGATAAGAAGAAAGACATAAATGACGGAGAAAAAATTGTGGACTCGCAGAAGTATGATGTTAAAGAACTATATGAAAAATTAAAACTGGCAAATGATGATGGAACATATCCGGTATTAAAACCTTCATTCGTTAATTATCTCCCGGGGGTACTGCCAACGATGTATCCCAATGGGATCGGAGGTTTTGTGCTGAACCGGAAAAATGTAATTTTTTTGAAAGACATTCACTACGGACCATCCCCAGTTGATACAAGTGATGAGTCGTATTTCAATATATTTTACGCGAAAGAAGCTCCTAAGCGTCCCACACTTGAAATGCAATTAGGTACTCTTGGGATTTCTCCGGTTGTACCGCCGCTTGTGGTTCCCCCTAATGAAGTGAAAACATTTTCAACAAGTACTATTGCTCCAATGGACATGTCTATTCTGACCATCAATCCGCACATGCATTTGCTTGGAAAAACATTCCTGGCATTTGCTGTTACACCTAATGGAGATACAATTCCATTGATCAGAATAAAAAAGTGGGACTTTCGCTGGCAATATTTTTATACGTTCAAACAGATCGTTAAAATCCCTAAAGGTTCAGTCATAACGGCTATCGGAGTCTATGATAATACTGTAAATAATCCGTTAAACCCTTTTAGTCCACCGCGTACAGTTAGTGAGCGGAATGGAAGTATGCGTACAACAGATGAGATGTTTCAGTTTATTATTACTTATCTGCCATATCAACAAGGTGATGAACAGATAAGCCTGGAAAATAAATAAAGATTAAGCCAGCTTATCCGGATTTGCTGTGATGAATGATTTCCAACCCGAATGACTTTTTTTTCCTCCCGGATTATTTTTCTGAAAATAATGACAGACCGCCGCCGCCAGTCCATCTGTAGCATCCAGGTGTTTGGGTAATTCTGTAAAACTCAAGAGCGTTTGCAACATAGACGCAACCTGTTCTTTCGATGCATTTCCGTTTCCTGTAATGGATTGTTTTATTTTTTTCGGAGAGTATTCAAAAATAGGAATGTTTTTATATAAAGCACCGGCAATAGCAACGCCCTGGGCTCGTCCAAGCTTTAACATGGACTGTACGTTTTTACCAAAGAATGGAGCCTCGATAGCCAGTTCGTCCGGTTTGTGTTCGTCTATTAACTGAAGTGTATGTTCGAAAATTGTTTTAAGTTTCATAGGATGATCTTCCAGCTTATGAAGCTGCAATACGCCAATGGTAATAAGCTCCATTTTTGTTCCCTTAATATGAATAAGACCATAGCCCATAATTGTTGTGCCAGGGTCTATTCCAAGTATAATTCTGTCTGTGCTCAATTGTTAAAATTTGTAAATTGTATTCTTTTATACAACTAAATAGAATGCTTCAGCAATCCCGCAAATTCAGATGGATCAGCCTTTTAATAAAGGTAGTTATTGCCGCAGCCAGTCTGTATTACATTTACTACAAAATTTTCAACAGAACTTCAGTAACAAGTACTGATCTTTTGGCCGGCTTCAGGGATTTTAGTTTTTTTCAATTCAGTTTATTGTTTATCCTGATGCTGGGTAATTGGTTAATTGAATGCGTGAAATGGAAATTGATTGTTGATCACATTCAGAAAATATCAATGGTAAAATCATTGAAAGCGATATTGGTTGGCATAACAGTGAGTGTATTTACACCAAACAGGGCAGGAGAGTTTGGAGGCCGCGTGTTTTTTCTGGAACCGGAAAACCGTATCCGGGGAATTGTACTTACGTTTCTCGGTAATTTCGCACAGCTATTAATAACAGTAATAGCAGGAGTTTTGGGACTATTATTTTATTTGCAACGATTCACCCCGATAAATAGTCGTGAAAATGCTTACCTGTTTTTACTCATAGTTGCGACTGTTGTGATAATAATTAGTGGTTTGCTTTTGTTTTATTTTAATGTTTCGTTAGTTACGCGTTTGTTGACAGGGTTTAAACTAAATGAACGGATCAGAAATTATTTTGATCAGCTGGAAGAATATTCATTTGTACAATTGACCAGTGTGTTTGTTCTTTCACTTTTCAGATACATTATTTTTACAGCTCAGTTTTATTTATTGTTGCACTGGTTCAATGTGCAGGTGTCTTTTTTGCAGGGTATTGTAATGATCGCGCTTACTTTCTTTGCTATTACAGCAATACCAACCATTACACTCACTGAACTTGGGGTACGCGGTTCTGCAGCACTTGCATTTATTGGTCTGTTATCCGATAATAATTCAGGGATTATTGCAGCGTCATTCGCGTTATGGCTGATTAATATTGCGATTCCTGCTATTGCAGGTTCGCTTTTCGTTTTTGAGTTGAAATTTTTTAAAACCAACCAGTGAATTTTTTTCTGTTAATCATAGCTATTTGTGCGGTTGTTGTTTTTGTCTATGCATTTTTGGTCCTGCGTGTTTGTTCAACCTGGAAAAAAATACCGCAATTTGAAGCATCAGTAAAAAACGTTTCAACCGGCGTTAGTATAATTGTTCCTGCACGCAATGAAGCGGACAGAATTATACAATGCATTAAAAGTCTTATCGCGCAAGAGTTCGATAAAAAGCTGTTTGAAATAATTGTTGTCGACGATCACTCAACAGACTCAACGGAAGCCGTTGTCCGGGAATATATAATGGAACACAAAGAAGTATCCATAAAAATAATTTCCGCTGTAGATTCCGGGCAAGGAAAAAAGAATGCCATTAGACAAGGTATTGCTGAATCGTCCTCACGCTTGATTATTACAATGGATGCAGACTGCATTGCAGGTAAATTCTGGCTCAATGATCTTGTTGCTTTTTATGAAAAATATAAGCCCAAAATGATCATTGGTCCTGTTGCAATAAGTTCAGAAAAAACGGGATTTGAATCTATCCAAAGTATGGAATTGATGAGTCTTGTTGCCTTTGCTGCAGCTTATTGTTTTCTTGAAAAACCAATTATGAGTAATGGTGCAAATTTGTTGTACGAACGTGAAGCATATCTTGAAGTAAATGGATTTGAAGGAATTGATGGTGTTGCTTCAGGAGATGATGTTTTGCTGATGAATAAGTTTCAGAAAAAATTTCCAGGTAGGATAAAATTTATTAAATCCAAATCTGCTGTAGTTTATACCCCGGCTCAGCAATCTATACACGAATTTATTCAACAGCATGTGCGCTGGGCATCTAAGGGAAAAGAAAATATGAGTAGCAACTCATATCTGGTTGCTGTAAGCGTAACTACCCTGAATGCTGCTGTTTTTACCTGTTTAATTTTGTCAATTTTTTACGGTAAATTTGCGGTCTTATTTCTGATATTAACAGGTGCAAAGTTTACAGTTGATTATATTTTACTAAGGACTGTATCTGTTTTTTTTGGAAAACCTGTTGGTTTTTTGCGATGTCTTGTTTCGCAATTGTTTTATTCTTTTAGTGTAATAACGGTGCTTTTGCTCAGTTTGCGCGGCAAGTACAAGTGGAAAGACAGAATAGTTAAATAGATGAGCGTTAGTACAGACAAAACATATACACATTCACTTACGTTTTACGCCTGGCAGCGATTGAAAAAGAATAAGCTTGCCATGTTCGGTTTATTTCTGATCTGTTTTTGTATTCTCATTGCTATTTTTGGATACCTGATTGCGCCTGATTCCACGCCCGATGCGAACGATCAGAAACTGGAACTTGCCATTAAACCTCCAGGTTTTAAAATCAGGGAATTGATAATCCGGAAAAACGAACCTTCTCATCATAAAAATATTTTTTATAAAATGTTATTTGGCGAGGAGAATGATTATAAAGAAGCTCCTATTTATGATTTTGAATTTAAAGGGAACGAAATCATTTACGAAGAATATACCGGTCGTGAATACAATAATGGAAATAAGATCAAGTACAACATGGCGGATGTTATCTACGCAGTTGATTTTGCCAAGCCCTTTGTCGACGAGCCTTCTGAAGGTTATGTGGAATTTTATGACATAGATTCAGGTCATCAGATGAAAATAAAAACCAATGAACTAAAGGATGCCATAATAAAAGATCACATACGCGATCACAAATATATTTTGGGAACAGACAGGGCTGGTCGCGATATGCTGAGCAGGCTGATAATTGGAATCCGTATTTCATTAGCTGTTGGATTAATCGCTGTTTTGTTGTCTGTGCTCATTGGTGTTTTACTAGGATCAATTGCGGGTTATTTCAGAGGTTGGGTTGATAATCTTATCATGTGGATCATAAATGTGGTATGGTCCATACCAACGCTATTACTCGTAATTGCAATTACACTTGCATTGGGCAAAGGCTTTTGGCAAGTATTTATTGCAGTCGGATTAACCATGTGGGTTGAAGTCGCGCGCGTAATCCGTGGACAAGTATTAAGTCTGCGTGAAAAAGAATTTGTTGAAGCAGGCCGTGCGCTTGGCTTTAGTCAATTCCGGATCATTCTGGGGCATATTCTTCCTAATATAATTGGTCCCATAATAGTATTGTCCGCAGCAAATTTTGCTAATGCAATTCTTATTGAAGCGGGTTTAAGTTTTCTTGGGATTGGTGCGCAACCTCCAACGGCTTCATGGGGAGCAATGATCAATGCGCACAGAGGTTATATTATTGCGAACGCAGCTTACCTGGCATTTATACCTGGATTGGCAATTATGTTTGTGGTACTTGCTTTTGTATTGCTGGGTAATGGTTTGCGCGATGCATTCGATACAAAAACGGTAGAGAACTCTACTGTGTAATTTTAAGCAATTTTTCCCTGGAGCTCTTCCCAGTTAGTCATTTCCTTTTCAAGTTTCTTTTTCAACTCTTCATATTTAGCAAAGGCAGCTTTATCATTTACGATAGCCTGATATTGTGTAGGATCCGCTAATTTTTCATCAAAGTTTTTTATCTCATTTTCTAAACGTTCAATTTCCTTTTCTGATTTAGAAAGCTGACTCTGTAATGCTTTTAATTCCTTTTCCAGTTTTTGTTTTTCTTCAAAAGCCTGATTTTTATCTGCTGACTCCTGGTTTTTGATTACTTCTTTTTTTACTTCTGTTTTACTTTTTAAATCGAGGTCTTTCAGCTGTTCAATCTTTTTGCTTTCCAGGTATTCGTTGATGTCTCCAATGTGTTGTTTTATATTCCCGCTTTTAAATTCGTAAATTTTATTTGTCAGGCCTTGTAAAAAATCACGGTCATGCGATACGATAACGAGCGTGCCATCGTATTTTATCAATGCGTTTTTTAGTACTTCTTTGGAACGAAGGTCAAGGTGATTGGTTGGTTCATCCAGTACAAGCAGGTTGTAAGGTTCCAGCAAAAGTTTGCACATGGCCAGTCTCGATTTTTCTCCGCCCGAAAGCACTTTTACCTTTTTCTCAATATCGTCTCCGCTGAATAAAAATGAACCCAATAAATTGCGAACATTCTTTCTGATTTCACCTACGGCTACTTCATCTATTGTCTCAAAAACCGTTGCTTCTACATCAAGCATTTCTGTCTGGTTCTGTGCGTAGTAACCAATATTTATGTTGTGGCCCAATGTGATTTTTCCATCTGTTGCCTGCTGATCTCCCACAATTAATTTGAGCATGGTTGATTTACCTTCACCGTTACGACCAACAAATGCAATTTTCTCTTCACGTTCGATCATGTAATCAATATTGCTGAAAATAACTTTCTCGCCATATTGTTTTTTAACATTCACAGCTTCAACAACAACTTTTCCGCCGCGCGGAGCAGGGGGAAAGCGAAAGTAAATGCTTGTATTATCCGATTCGTCTACTTCAACAATTTCGAGTTTGTCCAGTTTCTTAATTAGTGATTGCGCAAATGAAGCTTTGTTTGCTTTTGCTCTGTATTTGTCTATCAGTCCCTGCGTTTTCTCAATGTATTTTTGCTGATTTTTTGCAGCATTATCCTGCGCTTCCTTGCGCTCTTTACGAAGAATTAAATATTTGGAATAGTTTGCTTTATAATCGAAAATTTTCCCCATTGAGATTTCAATGGTTCTTGTAGTGATATTATCCAGGAAACGCTTATCATGCGATACCATCACAACAGCGCCGTAATAATTTTTCAGAAAATCTTCCAGCCAGAGAATGGATTCAATATCCAGGTGATTGGTTGGTTCATCCAGTAAAACAACATTTGGTTTTTGTAATAAAATTTTCGCAAGTTCAATCCGCATTCTCCAGCCGCCGCTGAATTCATCTGTTAAGCGATCAAAATCTTTGCGATCAAAACCAAGACCAAGTAATGTTAATTCGATCTTCTCGTTAATAGCTCCTGCGCCAATTAAATCAAGGCGTTCATGTGCTTCATTCAAA